>Ga0265294_10008258_pt1 | contig 12193 bp, 16 predicted proteins | sample MunlanPumphouse3_FD_192504 | JGI IMG/M metagenome (GOLD analysis project Ga0265294, IMG submission 192504) | Groundwater microbial communities from a municipal landfill in Southern Ontario, Canada - Pumphouse #3 | ecosystem: Environmental > Aquatic > Deep subsurface > Groundwater | place... | reverse complement strand
CTTTCTTTTTCTTCCATAAGAAACCTCGTTGTAAGAAATTTTCAAATGTGCTACTTTAGACATAGAATAAATATTAATTAATGTCAATACTTATGTTATATATTATAGAGCAATACTTAATCACTTTTGGCTGGGCAATAACAGGAGCTATCTCTATGGCAATTGCTTTAAGCTTATTATTAAAGATATTTACCTGGGTTACTCCTATTAATGAATGAGAAGAAGTAAAAAAGGGGAATATCGGTGTTTCAATAATTATTTCCAGTGTTATTATCGGAACAGCTTTGGTTATAGGTCTTACAATAATGCCATGAAAAAAATATTAATAATATTCATATTATCAATAATTGTTCCATATAGTTTTGTTTTGGCTCATCCCGGAAGGACGGATGCTAACGGTTGCCATACCAACAAAAAAACAGGAGAATATCATTGTCATACAAAATCTAACAAAGTGATTAAAACAGAAGCTAGGGGGACTATTAAAACAGAAAGTAGGGGAATTTTTGGAGAATGTGGATCGAAAATTTATTGTAAGGAAATGAATTCTTGTGAAGAAGCGAAATATTTTCTAAATAATTGTAATTTAACTCGTCTTGATGGCGATAGTGATGGAGTTCCTTGCGAATCAATTTGTAAATAGTGGCTACAATAAAATCATTTTTTGCTATAATAAATACGCACACAAAATGCGAGAAAATTAATAATTTAAAATAAGTAAAAAATAAATAATAACTAAATTTATGAATTTTCTTCAAAATTTTTTTAACAAACTTAATGAACTTATTTACAGGAATACATGCCAAACTCTTTTTAATTCGTATAAAAAATCGGAAAAATTATATCCGGATGCTAGTGAACGAGAGCTGTGTGCAATGACTTTATCTTTTAGGCCAACCTACAAGAAAGATATTATTAATCCCTATGTTTTTATAAAGGATGGTCGAATAATAACTATTCAAGAAAATGACAAAATCAAAAATTTAATAATAAAAGTAATTATGACAGAAAATTCTCCGGGGTTTGCTAATCCGCGTGAAGATATGAAACTCATGGTTAAAATTTCGCTAATTGTAGACGAAGAATTAAATAAATTGGAAAAATAAATTATAAATTTTGACATAATTACAGATATTAGAGATTTAATATTTCTAACTTGAAGTGCTCAGCCAATTTGAGCGCCTTACGAGACGCGTATAAAATATATGAGAATTAGGATAATAAACAATTTATTAATAACTAATTATGATGGAAACACCCTTTGATTTGGGTGTTTTTTTTATTTATAAAATATGGAAAAAGAAATTGAAGTAAAATTTAAAATAGACGAAAAAGATCAAATCAAAGAAAAACTTACTGCTCTAGGAGTGTCCTTGAGTGAGCCATACAAACAAACAACTTATGGATTTTTTTCAAAAGATTCTAGAGAAAAAGGCATATTTCCTAGAATAAGAAACGAGAAAGAAGATATTGTTTTAACGGTAAAAGTTAAATCTAAAGAAGAAACTAATTATTTTGAAAGAATGGAATATTCTATGAAAATTTCTAGCGTAAAAGAAGGGGAGGATATCTTAAAAGTGCTTGGATTTGACGATATAAAAGTGTTTGAAAAAACAAGACAAGAAGGAGAGTTGTTAAATACAGTAATTACATTAGACGAATTGTATTTTGGAAATTTTATTGAAATAGAAGGAGGAAAAGAAGAGATAGAGAATGTTATAATTAAATTAGGATTAGAGAATAAGGAAAGGATTACAAAAGCATATTTAAGAGTAGAGGAGGACTATAAGAATGGGAAATTATAATTTATTTAAAAAAGGGTCACTTTTGTCGCTTTTTTACTATAATAAATATAAGAATGAAGAGCATAGAATAAGAAAAAATAAAAATGCTTGAGAAAGCTTTACAGACATTAGAGATTCAATAGTTCTAATTTGAAAAGCTCAGCCAAATTGAGCTAGCACGAGGAGCTCATAAAATATATGAGAATTAGAATAATAAATAATTTATTAGTTAATAATCATGATGGAAACACCCTTTGATTTGGGTGTTTTTTAATAATGTATAAAATAAGTATATAATTTTTTATGAATAAAAAAAAAGAAATAAAAAATGTTAAATATTTTGCGTGTATTCCATCTTTGTTTTTGCAAGATTGTATGTGTTCGTCTGTTTTAATTGATAAGAAGTATTTTTTAGAACAAAGCAATGGATATGAAGGAGGGAGGTTCTATATTATCCCCCGACAGGATGAAGAACATCCTTCTTTTGAAAACGCTCTTTTTTACATGAATTGTATTTCATTTGAACATGAATCTTTATTCTGGCTGTTTGAAGATGATAATATTAATCTTTTCAATCCATTCAAAGAACATTCTTATGAAATGGATCCGGTTTCATTAATGGAGGAAATTTCTCAATTGAAATTAGGAGGCGTAAATGGGATTTATTTTTTAGAGATTGGAAGAAAGGAAAATGATGAAGAAGAAATAATTTATTTAGATTATTCTTTAAAATATGGAAAAAGAAAAAAAGAACTAAGTCTTTACGCTCAAGCATTAAGGCAGAGTGATCCATTTTCTGAGTATTTACATTATTATAGAGTGTTAGAGACTATTACTGAGAATAATGCAAAAAAATGGATTAATGATAATTTAGATGATTTAGAAAATTTTAATTTTGGAACATTGAAGGCTAGCGTAAAATGTTTGGGTCAAAAGAAGAGTAATATAAATTTATATGATATTTTTAAGAGTAAAATTAAAGATAGGATAATAAGATTGAAAGAAAGAGGAGATGTTGGAAAATATTTTTATAATGTAAATAGATGTGGTATTGCGCATGGTGGCAGTGAGCTTCGTGATTTTGATTTTAGTGTTAATTTGGCAGATATTGCATGTGATGTTTATGTGATTAAATTACTTGCAAAAATGTCTATTTTAAAGAATTTATAGTATTATTTTTGTTTTTTTGTTACAATAAAAGTACGCACGAAGATCGTAGAATAAAAAAAATAAAAATGCTTGAGAAAGCTTTACAGGTATTAGAGGTTTAATATTTCTAACTTGAAGTGCTCAGCCAGTTTGAGCGCTATGTGAGATGCGTTAAATATATTATTTATGATTAAAATGTTAAGTAATTTATTAATTAATAACTATGATGGAAACACCCTTTGATTTGGGTGTTTTTTGTAAAATAAAAAGTATGAAGATTGAAGACAAAAAAATAGCAGAAATTATTTTTAATAAAAATGCTAATAGAATAAAATTTATTATTCCCGACTATCAACGTTCTTATGTTTGGGGAGAACAGAACATCGAAGAGTTTTGGAAAGATATTAATGATTCCGAAGGTGAAAAATTATCTTTTTTAGGTTCTTTTATTTTTCAATCAGAAGATGATACTGATGAATATTACAACATTGTTGATGGTCAGCAAAGGGTAATTACAATGTGTATTTTGTTGTCGGTTTTAAGGAATATTTCGAAAGAGATTAAGGAAGAAGGTTTAGCAACTTCTATAAACGAAAGAATGGTAGAAATGGATGAAAGAAAAAAAGAACCAAAAGGTTTTTTTCTAAATTGTTGGGAAGAAGTACAACCTTTTCTTGAGAAATATATTTTTATTTCTAATGGAAGTTCGATAGAAAATGAAATAATACAAAAAAAAGATATAACAAAATATAATATTAAGAATAATTATATTTTTTTATACGATTTAGTTAAAAAAGATTTGGGGATAGAAAAAAATATTGACGAAATAGAAGATGTTGAAGGTATTGTTAAAAAGATAGAAAGGGTTCTTAAAAATTTAGACGATCTTCGTATTGTCTATATTAAAGTAAATAATGATGAGGAGGCTTATACAGCATTCGAAGTCGTTAATGCTAGAGGGCAAGAATTAGGAAATATAGATTTGCTTAAAAATTTATTTTACAAAGAAGCTTTTAAGGAAGGTAGAAAGAAAGAAATGGTTCAAATATGGGAAAAAATAATTAACAATATTAAGAGTCATAAATTAGAGTCTTTTTTAAAACATTTTTGGCATTCGTATTATGGAAGGTCGGAATTTGTTACCTCAAAAAAGCTATATAAATCCATTAAAAAAAATATTGAAAATGAAAATAATAAAGAGACACCTTTTTCTTTTGCAGAAAAAATGTTAAATGATTCTGAAATATATAAAACTTTTGCTGATTTGGAAAATTATGATTGGATTGGTTACGGAGATAAGTATAATAAAAAAAATCAGGAGATTTTAAAATCTTTAAAAGTTTTGAAAAAATTTAATATTACTCAAGCATATATTTTTTTATTAAGTTTAATCAGGAATAGAGAAAGATTAGGGGAAAGAAGAATTAGGAACCTTATTAATTATATCGAAAAATTTCATTTTATTTATTCTGCAATATCTAAATTACCAGGGAATAGAGTTGAAAAAATTTATGCCAAGCACGCAGAAGATTTAAATACAGCATGTATTAATGGGAATGATTCGGAAATTAATAAGATTTATGACAATATACAAAATTCATTGAAACTTATACTTCCGTCCGAGGAAGAATTTAAAAATAAGGCAATCGCGATAAGTTATAATAGTAAAGATTTGGTTAGATATGTTTTTAATGAAATAGAGATTTCGCTTAGCAGTAATGAAAAAGTAATTGATTTTTTATCTTCTAATATAGAACATATTAATGCCCAAAATGGAATAGAGGATATTGGAAATAAATATATGGATAATATAGGTAATTTAGTAATTTTAGGGGGAGATTTAAACTCGGGAGCAGGAAATAAGCTAGTAAAAGAAAAAATTGACAAATATCAAGAATCTAAATTAAAAATTGTTGAAGAATTGATTGGGCAGATAAAAGATAGCAATGGTGAGTGGAAAGAGGAAGACATTGTAAAAAGAGCTCAAAATATTTCAGAAAAAATCTGTAATATTTCTTATTCAGTTTTTTCTAAGTAGTTGCTAGGATAAAATAAATAAAAAGAATTAAGAAATCTTTACAGGCATTAAGGATTTAATATTTCTAACTTGAAGTGCTCAGCCAATTTGAGCGCCTTACGAGACGCGTTAAAATACAAAATATGATTAGAGAAATAAACAATTTATTAACAACTAATTATGATGGAAACACCCTTTGATTTGGGTGTTTTCTTTAGATAATAGATATATAATGCTTTGATTTTACTCGTGAAATAAGTTAAATATAATAAAATATGATTATTTTTATAAACGGATCGATAAATTCTGGAAAAAGCACAATAGCAAGATTATTAGCAGATAAGTTAGGAAACTCTGCCTTGCTTGAGATTGACAGCTTAAGAAATTTTATCGAGTGGATGCCATTAGAAGAAGCAATACCGATAAACTTAGAGAATACGGTAGCTATTATAAAAGTTTTTGTAAAGAACAATATAAACGTAATTATTCCTTATCCATTAGATAAGGAAAATTATAATTATTTAATAAGCGAATTAGATCAATTTAAAAATGATTTGCACACATTTACTCTTAGTCCAAGACTAGAGGTAATATTACGCAATAGAGGATCAAGAGAACTTACCGACTGGGAAAGAGAGAGAATTAATTATCACTATAATACTGGAATTAATAATCCAGATTTTGGAATCATTATAGACAATTCAGAAGAAGCACCAAAAGAGACTGTTAGTAAAATCCTACAAATGGTAAAATAATTTTTAAAATAATATCTAATTAAGTAAAACTTAATTTATTACTAAGATAGTATTTTAAAAAATATTATATAATAGAAAAAATAATTTAAAATAGAAAATGAGTTTTGAATCACCACAATTAGATAACGAAGAAGAATTGGAAAAAGAAGAAGGCTCGTCCGAAAAATTTTCTTCTTCAAGAAGACCTAAACAAGCCAAGACGAGTAATGATTCCTCCGAAGGAGAATTATCAGCAGAAGAAGAAAAGAAAAAAGAAGAAATATTACTTCGAATAAAAAATAGCGGAAAAGAATTTTCAGGCGGAGAGCATTTAGGCAAAAAATATCCTGATTTAAGAAAATCTGAACAGGTTAAATTTAGTCATGATTACTCCAAAGAAAAAGAATCTATTCCAGAGGACACATTTCTAAAAAATATGGAAGCTTTCTACGAACGTCATAGAGATAATGAATCTGAAATGAATATGATCAGAGAAGCATTCCATAATGAATATGTAATTAAAGAAAAAGATATTCCTGAAACATATTTTCAAAACCGACAAAGGATAGCAAGAGAGTTAGGACATGGAGATGTTAAGATTACCGATGAAGAAAGAAAAGCATTAACTGAGGTTATTATTGCCGATCAAAAATCAACATTAGATAATTGGACTAATTATATAACTTCGCCTGATGCAGATGTTTATCCATCATGGATAAAATATTGGGCGATAAGAAGTGCGACCAGCTTGTCTTCATATGATAAAGAAAAACAAGTATTCTCAAAAAGAAGAAAAGATACTGTAGCCCCATTCCCAGACTTAAATAGAGAAGCATTGGCTTATGTTGTTGATGTAATAGATAAAAAAACAAAAAAAGAAAATATCGATGATACTAAGGATAATCCAGAATTAGAAAAATTAATTCAATCAGAAAATTTTGGAAAACTATATGCTTATGCAATTGAAAAAGTTACTCCCACTGAAACAAATGAATTAGAGACAGTAGAAGGAGAATGGATAAAATACAATCAAAATTCTGACCATATGCCTCTTGTTGAATCTCTCCAAGGGCACGGAACAGGATGGTGTACCGCAGGAGAGTCAACAGCAAGAACCCAACTTGGTGGAGGAGATTTTTATGTATACTATTCTAAAGACAAAGAAGGCAACAACACTATTCCAAGAGTAGCTATTAGAATGGAAGGAGATCAAATCGGAGAAGTGAGAGGAATTTCTTCTAATCAGAATCTAGATCCATGCATGAATGAAATAGCCGATGAAAAGCTTAATGAGTTTCCTGATGGAGAAAAATACAAAAAGAAGACTCATAATATGGAGTTCTTAACCGAGATAGAAAAAAAACAAAAAAATGGTGATGATTTAACTAAAGAAGATCTAATCTTTATTTATGAGATTAATAATAAAATTGAAGGCTTTGGATATCAAAAAGATCCTAGAATTGAAGAAATACTAAATCAAAGAAATGGAAAAAAAGATCTTTCTTCTGTTTTAAATTGTAGAGAAGATCAAATCGCTGTAAATCAAAAAGAAGCATTATCCGGAAACATTAAATACTATTCTAAGGATTTAAATCTTAACGATTTCAAATCTGCAGAAGGACTAAAACTGCCCGAGACTATAAATGGATATCTTGATCTTAGAAATCTTCAATCTGCAGAAGGACTAAAACTGCCTGAGACTATAAATGGATATCTTGATCTTGGTGGTCTTCAATCTGCAGAAGGATTAAAACTGCCCGAGACTATAAATGGATATCTTGATCTTAGAAATCTTCAATCTGCAGAAGGACTAAAACTGCCTGAGACTATAAATGGATATCTTGATCTTGGTGGTCTTCAATCTGCAGAAGGACTAAAACTGCCTGAGACTATAAATGGATATCTTGATCTTGGTGGTCTTCAATCTGCAGAAGGATTAAAACTGCCTGAAACTATAAATGGAAATCTTTACCTTAGTGGTCTTCAATCTGCAAAAGGACTAAAACTGCCCGAGACTATAAATGGATATCTTTACCTTAGTGGTCTTCAATCTGCAGAAGGATTAAAACTGCCCGAGACTATAAATGGATATCTTGATCTTGGTGGTCTTCAATCTGCAGAAGGACTAAAACTGCCTGAGACTATAAATGGATATCTTTACCTTAGTGGTCTTCAATCTGCAGAAGGACTAAAACTGCCTGAGACTATAAATGGATATCTTGATCTTGGTGGTCTTCAATCTGCAAAAGGACTAAAACTGCCTGAAACTATAAATGGAAGTCTCCGCCTTAGTGGTCTTCAATCTGCAGAAGGACTAAAACTGCCCGAGACTATAAATGGATATCTTGATCTTAGAAATCTTCAATCTGCAGAAGGACTAAAACTGCCTGAAACTATAAATGGAAATCTTGATCTTGGTGGTCTTCAATCTGCAGAAGGATTAAAACTGCCCGAGACTATAAATGGATATCTTGATCTTAGAAATCTTCAATCTGCAGAAGGACTAAAAATGCCTGAAACTATAAATGGAAGTCTCCGCCTTAGTGGTCTTCAATCTGCAGAAGGATTAAAACTGCCTGAAACTATAAATGTATATCTTTACCTTGATGGTCTTCAATCTGCAAAAGGATTAAAACTCCCTAAAACTATAAAAGGAGGAGTTATTTTTAATAATCTTAAAAATGAAGAAATTATGGAATTAAAAAATAGATATCCTAATGTAGCGATAATTTCAAGTCTGAAAATGACACGGTAGTTCCAATTGAATATCAAAAAATGTTAGCTGAAGAAATTAAAGAAAAAGAATTCATAACGATTAAAAATAGTAATCATAATTTAAGCGAGGAATTAACTTTAAAAGAAGTTTTAAAGTTAATTAATGATTTTATATCAAAATAATTATTTGTATGAATATTAAAAGCAACATAAAGGCTAATAAAAAACTTGATTTAATAAGGATTAAGATAATTAAATTAATTAAAGAAAATATTAATAAGATAACAGAAAAAGATGTCTCTGATTTTATAGCTCTTGAAATGGAAAAAGAAGGAATGGATTTAGATAATATAGACCCAATACATTTTGTTGTTATTAACAAAAACACAGATGATAGTCATTGGGATAAAAAAACATGGAAACCTGAAGTTATAAAAAATGATTCTTTAATAATGATAGATTATTGGGCGAAGATAAAAGGACCAAATAATATCTTTGCTGACATTACTTGGATGTTTTATACTGGAAATAATATTCCAAAAGAAATAGAAAATATTTTTAATAAAGTTATTGAATCTAGAAATATAGCTTTAACTTTTATAAAAGATCATTTAAAAAATAAAAAAATCCCAAAAGCTAGGGAAGTAGATAAGGCTGTAAGAGAATATTTTGCTAAATACGGTTTAGAAAAATATTTTACACATAAAACTGGACATTCTTTAGGATTATCAAGCTGTCATGGTAATAAATTTTTTATTTCTAAAAATAGCAATAAATTTATCACCCCGAATACTCCTTTCACAATTGAACCAGGACTATATTTTTCTAAAAAATTTGGAATAAGAAGTGAAATTAATTGCTATATAGATGAAAATTATAAATTAGTAATTACTAGTAGTGTCCAGGATAAAATAATAAAAATTTAAATTATTATTTTATTAAATAAAAAAAGCTTGAGTTATAAAAAGCCATATAGCAATTTACCATACTCAAGCATCTCGAGACAGGATTTTTTAGTGGGTTCATCAAATTGTACAATAATTCTTTTGAGTTTTTTGTTGAGATCACTGTACTTTTCTTTTTGAGCAGAAACGCATTCCTCAGAGATTTTCCACCTTCGAAGAAGTTTCTTGTTTTCTTCTTTAATTTCTTGATTTTTAAATGCAAATTCTAGAATCAGCTCTCCCTGTTCTTCCGATGAAAGAATAATTAATGATCCAAGGATAGTTTTGATAAATTCACAATAAGAATCGACATTCTTCAATGCTTCACGTCTTTCTTTTCTTTCCATAAAAATTGATCCTCCTATAAAAATGTTTAGGTGCTACCTAAGAATATAAAATAAATACTTAGAAATGTCAATACTATCATATAAATTGAACAATACTTATAAAATGCTATTATAAAAACATTGTTATATTCTATAATTATTATGAGTAAAGAAAATTTAAAAATTTTTCTATTAATAAATATAAAAAAATATGATTTTGGAAGAAAAAAGAAAAATTTCTGCAATAGTTCCATATAAGATTGAAAATAATACTGTTTTTGTGTTTCTTCAAAAAAGATCAAATGATGCCAAAAGATATCCTGGACTCTTTGGTTTCTTTGGAGGAGGAGCAGAAGGGACAGAAAATCCTGAAGAAGCATTATTGAGAGAAACAAAAGAAGAGCTAGACTATATTCCTGATAATTTAAATCATTTTGGGAAATATGAATTGCCAGTAACTGTGGTTGATATATTCACGACGAGAGTGGACAATAATTTTGAAAAAAAAATTAAAATACTCGAAGGTGATTATGGAAGGTGGTTCAACGAAAAAGATTTTGAGGATAGTAGAAGTTTAATTACGGGAGATTTAAAAATACTTGAAGATTTATATAAGAAATTAAAATGAATATAAGAAGGGCTGAAACCAAAGACTTAAAAGATATAATTAAGATTATTAAGTCTATTCATATTAATAACGTTAAAAATAATAAAGATAACGGATTTTTGGCTACTAAAGACTTATCAGAAGAAACCTATAAATCAAAAATAAATAAATATGATTATTGCTATACTTACGAGTCAGAAGATAAAATAGTTGGATTCTTAATTGCTTCATCCTCTGAATTAATGCAGAAAACTAATGAGATTTATCCTTTTCTTCTAAGTTGTAATTTATCAAACGATTTTATTTATATTTTTCAGATAGGAATTAGTCCTGACTATCAAAGAAAGGGAATAGCTAAATTACTTTACAATCGACTATTTAAAGATGCAAAAATCAATAATTTAACGGTAATTTCTTCAAAGAATCCATTTAATAAAGCATCTAGAGAATTCCATTTGAAATTAGGATTTGAAGATGAAGGAGTTTTTAAGTGGAGCGACGGTGTTGAAAGCTATGTTTATAATTTAAAATTAAAGACAAAAACGAGAAATTAAATTCTCGTTTTATTTGGAAGATACAATAAGAGGTACTCTCATTTTTTTGGCAAAAGGTTCTATTTCTTCTTTTGCGATAGAAAGAACTCTTTCATCAAAAACAATACAGTTCACCATATGATCAAAATCTCTTTCAACTTGAAGGAATTTTTTCTCTCTATGAATAATTCTTAATATAGACACATCTTCATAAAGCTCCCAACAAGAAAAAGAAAAATAAGGATCATAACGAGAACAAGAGCAAGATCTAAATACTTTTAATCCTAATTTGATGCCTTTTTCAGATTTTACTCTTTCGATAATCTTTCTTAAGTTTACGCGGATATCATCAGATAATACTTCCATTTGAAACACCTCCTTTTAATGTTCTTTTGAGAGAATAGCATTTTAAAGAATTGTGTCAATAATTATAAAAAAATAGTTGTTTTCTTTTTTTAGAAAACAACTTTTTTGGCTGCTGCAAAATCGCCGGAATAGATATGATTAGAATCTACGATATCTACGATTTTAACGATTTTACAATTATTCGGCTCAGCTATATCTCGCTGAATCATATTAATGATTGCGACAAGATTAGCAAGCCATGCTCCATAGAGATCTCTTGATCTCCAATGAAGATGTACTTCGATCTGGTGATTGCCCATATATGGCACCCACACTATTTGTAAACAAGGCGGGCTTCCAGAAGAAATATCTTCTTCAGCTATCCAGGTAACCATCTGGTTCCTATTAGAAGAATGATTATTCTTGATCTGCTCCGCAATGCTTTTCCTGACAGCTTCAACCTGATCTAAAGTTTTTCCATCTCTACAAGGATAAAATCTTAAACGATCATAGTAGTTATAGACAAACTTTCTAGGATCATCAGCAGGAAGTCTTCTTTGTTCCTCAATGTAGGAAAGAAGATATTCGTTTACGTACCCTTGAAGAGCTTGCTCTTTCAATGGAACATAATCAAATTGTGAAAGATAGTTTATCCCATCAAGGACTTGTTCAATTGCTTTTCCTTTTAAAACAGTCATCGAACAAATTTCAGCTTGCAGAGTTTTAGGATTTTTCACATCTCCAAAAGGAACCTGCATTTCATTTACTACACAAAGCTTTAAAAGCCTTTTATGGGCTGAGATAAAGCTATCTTCCTCTACCAAATGGTAGTCTAAAGATCTTTCAAATGATTCCATTATGCACCTCCGTGCCATTTGTTTATAACCTAAACTCAATGTTGCGTCAATTGACCTATCACTGTTTTTTAGATAGAATTAAAGAGTAATTATAGTTTTTAAAAAATATGAAAAACAATATTATCGTCATTTCTTTAATAGTTATAATTTCCTTAATAACCATTCTTATTGTTTCTCAACTA
>Ga0265294_10008257_pt1 | contig 12195 bp, 12 predicted proteins | sample MunlanPumphouse3_FD_192504 | JGI IMG/M metagenome (GOLD analysis project Ga0265294, IMG submission 192504) | Groundwater microbial communities from a municipal landfill in Southern Ontario, Canada - Pumphouse #3 | ecosystem: Environmental > Aquatic > Deep subsurface > Groundwater | place... | reverse complement strand
TCATATGACTGTTTTAGAAAATCTTTTGGAAGCACCTTTGATTGTTAAGAAACAGTCTAGGGAAGAAGTAATGCCTGTAGCTTTGGAACTTTTATCTAAGGTAGGGTTGGGTGATAAGGCTGATGTATATCCTAACCAATTGTCTGGCGGGCAGCAACAAAGGGTAGCTATTGCTAGAGCTTTGGCTATGAACCCGGATATTATGCTTTTTGATGAACCCACGTCTTCTTTGGATCCTGAGCTCACAGGGGAAGTATTAAAGACTATGCGTAACTTAGCGGATGGTAATATGACCATGGTGGTTGTTACTCATGAAATGGGATTTGCCCGTGAAGTTGCCCAAAAAGTAATATTTATGGCTGATGGTATTGTTCAAGAGCAGGGAACGCCAGATGCTATTTTTGATAATCCTAAAAACGAACGGTTACAAGTTTTTTTGCAGAGTATTCTTAGATAAATAATGATTATAAAAACAAGAAGGCAAATAAAAAGTACTCCCGAAGGAGTACTTTTTATTTGCTCTCTTTATTTTTCAATTTAGCAATAAATTTTTCTTTGTTGACAATAAAACGCTCATGTATACCTTGACCAATAATGCCATATTCATCTTGGGCGGTTACTTTAAATGTTAACTTGCGACCACTAATAGCAAGTAGTTCAGCGGTAGCAGTAATGGTCTTGCCAGGTAAGGTGGCAGCATCGTGGGTGATGTTCATACTAATTCCTACACTGGAAGATTCTTTATCTAAATAGGGTGTTAAGACATTGCAGGCTGCTTTTTCCATAAGCGCTATCATAGCAGGGGTGGCATAGACGCTTAGGTTACCACTACCTAAGGCGGAGGCTGTGTTTGTGTGCAATACGGTTTCCGTAGCTGCAGCTTTAAGACCTATTTTCATTTCAGTCATTGTTTTCACTCCTTTACGTTTCTTTTTACTATAATACTACTTAATTTATAGTTAGTATGCAAGAGTAGAAAGAGAAAATTGCAAAAATTTAGCATTTTTACTCCATGTCTAGTATAATATAAAGAAACATATTTAAATTAATGGGGGGACCACACAGAATGTTATATTTTGATATTATAGCCGAACATCCTGAAAATAAAACAGCACTTATTTTTAAAAACCAAATAATGACTTATGGACAAATGCGTAGAAAGGTTGCTCAATGGGCTAATTATTTACAAAGCCAAGGTGTAAAAAAAGGCGATAAGGTTGGTTTGTTAAGCAAGAATTGTATGGATTTTGTGGTGGCCTATTTTGCGATTATTAAAGCAGGGGGTGTAGTGGTACCATTTAATTTTCAGCTGGCACCAAGAGAAGTCGCTTTTCTTGTTAAAGATGCTTCTATGAGGGTTATGATAGCACGCCAGAAATTAGAAATGTCTGAAGCCTTGGCGGAGATTGGCTGCACAGAAAAGTTGTTGCAATTAGATTACAATGATATGTGTCAACCAACCACGCATGAATTTGTGGAATATGCTATGGATGAGAATGATAACTGTACCATAATATATACTTCCGGTACTACTGGCATTCCTAAGGGCGCAATGTTGAGTCATAAAAATCTAGTTTCTAACACTATGCAATTTACCGCAGTAGTAGCGAACTATCCGACAGATTGTGTTTTATGCGTATTGCCTATGTATCATTGTTTTGCGTGGACTGTTTCGGTTAGTGGACCTTTATATTATGGAGCTACTATTGTTGTTCAGGAAACATATATATTCAAAGATACCATGAAGCTTATTACAGCTCATAATGTCAATGCTTTTGCCGGAGTACCTACTATGATTCAGCTATTTTATAAGGGGGCAGAGCCAGAAGAATTGTCCGCTATCAGATATTTTATAAGTGGTGGGGCACCTTTGCCTAGGGTTTTGGCAGAAGGGTTTAAAAAGAAATTTGGTAAACCTGTCCAAGAAGGTTATGGGTTGTCGGAAGCATCACCAGTTGTTTCTGTTAATCCTACCAATGCTATTAAAATTGGTTCTATAGGGCCGTCACTGCCGGGAATTACTGTAGAAATTTTAAATGAGAATGATGAGAAAATGCAAACCTCAGAAGTAGGAGAATTGTGTGTGCGAGGCGACAATGTTATGCTGGGTTATCTTAATCTGCCTGAGGAAACGGCAAAAACGTTGCGAGACGGCTGGCTGCATACAGAAGATTTGGCTTATAAAGATGAAGAAGGTTATATTTTTATCGTTGACCGCTTGAAGGACATGATTATATCAAGTGGAGAAAATGTCTATCCTAGAGAGGTGGAGGAAGTGCTATACACTCATCCCGCTATTCTTGAAGCTGCAGTTATAGGCATTCCTGATAAATTACGCGGACAAGCCATTTGTGCTTATATAGTTTCAAATGAAGGGGCAATTTTGGATAGACGGGATGTACGTAAATATCTCTTGGAAAGAATAGCGGCTTATAAAGTACCTAGGGAAATTTTGTTCAAGGCTGAAATGCCTAAAAATGCCACAGGAAAGATATTAAAAACAGCGTTGCGCGAACAGGCATTGGTAGATATGGTTAATAGAAAACGTTAGGAGCTAACCTATGAAAAAAATATTTATGCTATTGCTGCTTTTTTTGACCATGTGTTTAGCTGGGTGTGCAAAAGGCGTTATTACTTTGGATATTTCTCGTATGGGTACCGCTGATATAGATTGTAAACTAGTAACAGTACCTATGCTAACTAAGGGACTAGATTCTTTTCAAAGTGATTTTATTGAGGATGGTTACACAGTTAACGCTGTGAACGATGGAGAGATGAAGGGCTTTTTGGCACATAAACATTATGCGCGTATAAGCGATGTGAAAGATTCAAAGGTGCTAGAGGCTTTTCGTTTTGAAAAATTGCAAAAAGTACTAGATAGTGGAAAAGCAAAGGACGCACCAGCAGCAACGAAAAATTCTACTGTGGTAAAACCTATGCTTGTAGTTGATAAAGGGTTATTATTTGATACAGTTACAGTTAATACTCATTTAAATTTAAAGGCAAACCCAGAGAAAATTTCTAAGCACAATGAACAGTGGATAATGGAAAATTTGATAAAGCAAATTGATTTACGGTTTGTGTTGAAGTTGCCTACAAGAGTTACTAAGACTAATGCCTCCATGGTTTCTGAAGATGGTAGAACTATGACTTGGGTTTTATCCATTGGCGATGATAACCCTATGCAGGCTACTGTTACTTATTGTAACCCCTTTAAAGCAGTGGGATGGTTATTGGGAATACTTTTACTTGGCGGCGGGGCATATGTGCTCTGGCGCAGGCATAATCACCTGCGAGGTAGAAACAATGAGCATTGAGAAAAGATATGAGAAATTGAAGCAATATTTGCAAGAACTTGGTAGTGTGGCAATTGGCTTCTCCGGTGGTGTTGATTCTAGTTTTCTGGCCACGGTAGCAAAGCAGGTATTAGGAGATAAGGTTATTGCAATAACGGTGCAATCTGTTTTTAATCCACGCGCAGAAACAGAGTTTGCTCAACAATTTGCTGCAGATTTGTCTATCGTTCATGAAATATTGCATGTAGATGTTTTAGCTATAGAAAATGTGGCAGATAATCCTTCTAATAGATGTTATTATTGTAAAAAGGCACTATTTTCTTTATTGAAAACTGAGGCTGGAAAAAGAGGCATAAATATAGTTGTTGATGGATCCAACATGGATGATTTGGATGACTATAGACCTGGAATACAAGCACTGGAAGAATTAAAAATAAAAAGCCCGCTACGTTATGCTGGGCTAACAAAAAACGATATAAGAAAGTTATCACAAAAACTTGGTATTGTTACATGGAATAAGCCATCAGCAGCATGCCTGGCATCACGTATTCCCTATAACGAAATTTTAACAAAAGAAAAATTGGCAAGAATAGAAAAAGCTGAAGAATTTTTAGCTAAGTATGGGTTTGGACAATTGCGAGTGCGTTGTCACAAGAAGCTTGCACGTTTGGAAGTTAAGCAAGAAGATTTTGTTAAATTATTAGATCCGGTTATACGTACTGAAATTATTGCCTATTTACGCAAGTTGGGGTTTTTGTATATTACGTTAGATTTACAGGGGTATCGTACAGGAAGCTTTAATGAAGTGTTATAATAAAGTGGAGAAGTTAAAAGTATTGCAATATGATGCGGAGGGATTAACGTGACAGCAGAATTCAAAACTTTGACGATGTTAACAGTATATGTGGGCGAGGATGTTTATTATAAGGACAAACCAATTTATAAATGTATTTTCGAAGAAGCTAGAAAAGTTGGAATTGCTGGTGGTACTGCTTTTAAATGTATTGAGGGCTATGCTAGTGAAAGACGGGGTATGGAAAAACGTTTTTTAATAAATTTCACGGAACCTATTAATTTACCAATTGTTATACAGTTAGTAGATAAAAAGGAAAGGGTGGAAAAGCTTTATCCATTTTTAGAAAAAAATTTAAGGCATGGTATGGCTACGGTCCACGATACACAGGTTTTGATGACTGATTATGTTAAAGAAAGAGCTGAAGCTATGGATAAGTTTGAGCAAGAAAAAAAATAAAAATGTTAGTGTAAAACAGCTAAAAAGCAACTATTTACTTTTTAACTGTTTTATTTTTGCCCCCTTAGTACACGTGGAATGGACACAAATAAAAACGTTTTGCTTTTAGTACACCAAAGAAAGACAAAAGACTTGATAATTACCAAGTGTCCACGGGAAAAGCAGTAGTATATACAGAAATACACAAATTTTAGAAGGAATATGTAACTGATAAGACAGTTTAGAACTGTTGTAAAGCAAAATTGACCATGATATAATAACGAAGGTTGAAGAACACTATACTAAAAAATCGATACACAAGGGGGAAGATTGATTTGAAAAAGATGATGTCCGTAATTTTGGCTTCCGCGTTAGCGGTAGGGTTACTAACTGGGTGTGGTGGGGATACAAAAAAAGATGATGCAAAATCTAACGTAATTAAAATAGGTGTATTTTTGCCTTTGACGGGTGATAACGCTGCCGGTGGTGAATTGGAATTACGTGGTATTAAATTGGCAAATAAACTTCATCCTGAGGTTTTGGGTAAAAAAGTTGAATTGGTTATTGCTGATAATAAATCTGATAAAGCCGAAGCAGCGTCTGTGGCTGCTCGTTTAATTGAAAGAGATAAAGTAAAAGTGCTTCTTGGTTCTTATGGGTCTTCGTTGTCTATGGCTGCAGGGAACATTGTTAAAAACAGCAAAGTACCTGCTATTGGTACTAGTTGCACAAATCCACAAGTAACTGCTAATAACGATTTTTATTTCCGCGCTTGTTTTATTGATCCGTTTCAAGGCACTGTAATGGCCAATTATGCTTTTAAAAATGGGGCTAGAAAAGTTGCTATAATACAAGAAGTTTCTAATGATTATGCTGTTGGTTTGGCTAAATTTTTCAAGGATGCTTTCATAAAATTGGCAGGACCGGATAGTATTATTGAAGTGGCTAATTACCAAACGGGAGACAAGGATTTTTCTGCTATTTTGACTAATATCAAAGCTATGCACCCAGATGCTATTTTTGCTCCAGGGAATTTTACTGAGTCCGCTTTGCTTATAAAGCAAGCCCGTCAATTGGGTATAAAAGCTCCGTTTTTAGGCGGAGATACGTGGGAAACTCAAGAGTTTATTAATGTTGGTGGCGCAGATGTTGAAGGCGTAGCATTCTCTACAGCATTTGATCGTGAAAAAGCTACCACTGCTGAGGCAAAAAAATTCTTGGACGAATATGTAAAAGAATATAAAGGTGAACCTTCTGCATTGAGCGCGTTGGCTTATGATGCTTACCTAATTGCTATTGATGGCATAAAACGTGCTAATTCTACTGACTCTGTAAAAATACGTGATGCTATTGCCACCACAAAAGATATGGAAGGCGTAACAGGTAAGACTACTCTTGACAAAAATGGTGATCCTATTAAAGGCGCTGTTATTAAGACTGTTAGGGATGGCAAATTTAAATATATTGATTTTGTTGACGTGAAATAAAACATTTTACTTATTTTAATACTACTGCTTCCTTCCCGAAAAGGAAGGAAGCAATTCTTTTTATTCTTATATGGTGGTGTAAATAAATGGAGTTTTTCCAAGGTTTTTTAAATATGTCAGGGGCAAGTTTTGCACAACATATGGTTAATGGCGTATCGCTAGGAAGTTTATATGCTTTAATCGCTATAGGTTATACTATGGTTTATGGTATTTTGCTTATGATTAATTTTGCCCATGGTGATATTGTTATGATGGCTTGTTATTTTGCGTATTTTGGTATTACGATTTTTCATGTACCTTGGTATTTTACATTTATTGGTGTCATAGTAGCTACGGCGCTATTAGGTGCAATTATAGAACGCATGGCGTATAGGCCGTTGCGAGATGCACCCAAAAATTCAGTATTAATATCAGCTATTGGTGCTTCTTTTCTATTGGAAAATTTAGCGAATTATTTATTTAGTGGAAGACCTATGAGTTTTCCTGATATTCCGTTATTTTCGCAAAATATTGCTATTGGCAGTATTAAAATTCAAGCTATTAGTATGGTTATTCCTGTTGTAACAATAATTAGCCTATTGGTATTATTGCATATCGTAAATCATACAAAAACAGGTATGGCTATGCGTGCGGTTTCTAAGGATTATGAAATAGCTAGGGTTATGGGCATAAACATTGATAATGTAATTTCTATGACGTTTATTATAGGTTCTGCCTTGGCCGCCATAGGTGCAATTATGTGGGGAATCAGGTACCCTGGAATTACACCATATTTGGGTGTTATGCCAGGTCTTAAGTGTTTTATTGCTGCTGTTATTGGTGGCATTGGCAACATTAAAGGGGCTGTATTAGGTGGCTTTATTTTGGGACTTGGGGAAATTTTGATTGTTGCCTTTTTCCCAGACTTGTCCGGCTATCGTGATGCCTTCGCTTTCATCGTGCTTATTATTATCTTGTTCTACAGGCCTACAGGTATTTTAGGCGAGAGAACAACGGAGAAGGTGTAGTCATGAAAAATAAAAGAGATCTAATTTTATCTGCAATTTTATTAATAGTGCTTTTTGGTGCGTCTTGGTTTGCTAATAGTGAATTAGATTCCTATATAAGGCGTATAGTTAATTTGTGTTTGATTTATGCTATTATTGGCTTGTCTATGAATGTAACAAATGGTTTTGCAGGGCAGTTTTCTTTAGGCCAGGCAGGATTTATGGCTATAGGAGCCTATACTGTAGGAATTTTTACAGTTCCGGTGGAATTAAGGGCAAATGTTTTTTATGCAGTGCCGATGAATCCATTTATTGCTGATATCCAAATGCCGGTATGGTTGGCTTTAATAGTTGGGGGACTTTTAGCTGCCTTGGTGGCTTTTCTTATTGGAACGCCGGTTTTGCGGCTGCGTGGTGATTATTTGGCGATTGCAACATTGGGCTTCTCTGAAATCATTCGTATTTGTATTACCAACGCATCGTCTTTTACAAATGGTGCGCTAGGGATTAAAGATATTCCGCCCTTAAATGATGTGCGGTATATTTTTGTGGTTACGGCGATTACTTTTGTGTTTATTGCAGCCCTTATCAACTCTTCCTACGGGAGAGCCTTTAAAGCCATTCGTGAAGATGAAATCGCAGCGGAAGCTATGGGCATAAATCTTTATAAGCATAAGTGCTTAGCATTTATGATTAGCGCTTTTTTTGCTGGTATTGGTGGGGGCTTGTATGGAACCTTATTAGGAACGGTTGATCCCAAAAATTTTTTGTTTACCTTGACGTACAATTTTTTACTGATTATCGTTTTAGGCGGAATGGGAAGTATTACAGGCAGTATGCTGGGAGCTATTATAGTTACCGCAGGTTTGGAATATTTGCGTATATTTGATGAGCCATTAAAACTTTTTGGCACAATGATTCCATTATTCCGTCCTGGTTTCCGTATGGTTATGTTCTCTGCGCTGTTAATGGCGTGCGTATTATTTTGGCGACATGGGATTATGGGTACAAGAGAAATAACTTGGAGCAAGCTAATTGCTTTTTGCAAGAATCCTATCGGCTTTTTTAAGCGGAAAGGAGCAGCACAATGAAGAATATTTTAAAAACCAAGGCTATGACTATGCAGTTCGGTGGTGTTACTGCTGTAAATGCTTTGGAAATAGAAATCAATGAACATGAGATTGTGGCACTTATAGGTCCTAATGGCGCTGGTAAGACTACTGCATTTAATATGATTACAGGGGTATATACTCCTACTAATGGTGCTGTAATATATACCGATGCTGAAGGACAAGAATGCAATATTACAGGTATGAAACCTAGTGAAATTGCTAAGATTGGTATTGCTCGCACATTTCAAAACATCAGATTGTTTAAGGATTTGAGCGTTTATGAGAATGTAATTATTGCCAAGCATTTGCATCTAAAATCAGATTTTATGTCCGCAACATTACATATGCCCTGGTACAATAAAGAGCAAGCTAAGGCTGAAGAGGAAGTTGAAGAGTTACTAAAAAAAGTGGATTTGTGGGATATGCGAGAGGAAAAAGCGTCTTCGCTTCCTTATGGCAAACAACGTAGGTTGGAAATTGTTCGCGCGTTGGCCACTGAACCGCGGCTTTTACTTTTGGATGAACCCGCAGCGGGTATGAATCCTAAGGAAACTGATGAACTGACAGTTTTTATTAAACAAATTAGGCAGGAATATAACTTGACTGTTTTCATGATAGAACATCATATGGAATTAGTTATGGAAATTTCTGACCGTATTTATGTTTTGGATTTTGGTGAAACAATAGCAAAAGGAAGTACGGAAGAAATCCAAAATAATAAACGCGTTATTGAGGCGTATTTGGGGGTTGATGAAGATGCTTAAAGTAGAGAATTTGGTAGTTTCCTACGGTGGCATTGAAGCCCTAAAAGGTATTTCCTTAGATGTGCCGGATGGAGAAATCGTTACACTTATTGGCGCAAATGGTGCAGGCAAGAGTACACTTTTGCGTAGCATTATTGGTTTGGTTAAAGTTGCTTCAGGTGAAATAACCTATAATGGGCAAAAAATCAATGGGCTCAATTCTCAAAAAATAGTAAAAACAGGTATTACTTTGGTTCCTGAAGGGCGCAGAGTATTTCCTAATTTATCTGTTTTAGAAAACTTACAAATCGGTGCTTATATGAGAAACGATAAAGAGGATATCAAAAAAGATATCAATTGGATTTACGAATTATTTCCTAGGCTGCAGGAACGCAGTTGGCAGATGGCTGGAACTTTATCCGGCGGTGAACAACAAATGTTGGCAGTTGGTCGTGCTTTAATGTGCAGACCAAAACTATTAATGATGGATGAACCTTCTTTGGGGTTGGCGCCACTTATAATAAAAGACATTTTTAGAATTATTAGAGAAATAAATCAACAAGGTATGACTATTTTACTTATTGAACAAAATGCTAATATGGCCCTAAAAATTGCAGATAAAGGATATGTCTTAGAAACAGGAAATCTTACTATGACAGGTACGGGGCGCGAACTTTTAGAAAATCCAGAAATTGCAGCTGCCTACCTAGGGAAAAAGAAGAAACATTAAAAAGGATGCCTAAGTGAAATGCAAGTAAATCACAAGGGCATCCTTTTTAATGTTTCTTTTGATGCTTTATGTTATAATTATTCATGAAAATAGACAGTAGGTGAAATTATTGCAAGAAGTAGATGAAAGTAAGAAGATACATAAGTTAAAGGCTATAATGGGTTTAGTTGTGCTTTGTGGATTACTGTGGTGGATTCATGGGTCTTCGCTTTTTTTCCATCCCCATTCGGCGGAAGATTTGCATAAGTGGGTAGACAGTTTTGGCGTTTGGGGTTCTTTAGTATATATCGGGCTTTATATTTTACGTCCGTTGCTTTTGATTCCCAGTATTTTTTTCAATCTTAGTTCAGGAATACTGTTTGGACCTTGGTTGGGCATTATATATTTATTACTTGGTGGCCTAGGTAGTGCCTTGTCATTTTTCTTTTTTGGCCGACTTAGTAACAATAAAGTAAGCAAACTACACCGCTATGGCGGAAAATGGGGAAAACGGCTTGATTGCTACCTTTCTACAGAACATAGCTTCATGCGGATGTTGTGGTTACGTATGGTTCCAATCTTTCCTTATGATCCGGTTAGTTTGGTGGCAGGTTGCAGCAGCATGAAGGCAAAAGTATATGTAGGGGCAACTTTGTTAGGCATGTTGCCGGGAGCAATCGCTTACAATTTTTTTGCTGCAAACTTTTTAAGCGGTTACAATATTGGGCTAGGAATAGCACTTTTGTTTGCGGCTTTTGGGATACCAATGGTTTGGTGGTATTTTAGTGGTGCGAGAAAAGCGTTTTAAGTAAAATATACGCTCTAGGCAGTATGTCTTTCAAGGAGGAATTTAGATTGAAAATATACGTTTGGCGGCATAATAAAACCTATCATAGTCATAGTATGATAGGTGAACCTTGTATTTTAAATGAATTTTATTTGGATGCCATTGCTATTGTCGCGGCTAATAATTTAGAAGAAGCAATAAAAAAATTAGAGGAGCAAAAAAAAGGTTGGCGGCTAGAAGATTTACGACGATTGGAACATCAAGTATATGAGCTTGAAGATGCCGGAATTATTTTCACGGAAATTCGGGGCAATATTGAGCATTTATAAGGGGAAAATTTTATGCATCTAAAATTATTATAATACTGGCAAAAAAATTATGGGGAGGTTGCAAATGTCTAGCAATGTGGAAATGGAAATTAAACTGATAATAGCTAAAAAAGATTTGCCTAAATTTTTTGGACATCCACTTATTAAAAAAGCAGTTATTACCGGTAGCGAAAAAACATTGGAAATAGAAAATTACTATTACGATACTAGTGACTACAAAATCTCCAATGCTGGAATGTCTTATCGTATTCGTAAGACGGGCAAAGAATGGGAAGCCACAGTTAAGACACAAGGTGAAGCCGGCGGGGGATTTTCTGCAAGGGGAGAATATACTGTCGCTGTAAAGAAAAATGAACCAGTATTTTCAGGTTTTGAAAATACTTTTGATAAAAAATTGCAAACACTTTTGGCAGATGAAGAGTTACAGCTTATGTTTACGGTTAGTGTTACCCGCGAAGTTTCCTTACTGCAAATAACTGCCGAAACTTTATTGGAAATGGCTGTGGATAATGGAGAAATATTAGTAGAAAACCGCAAGTCTAAAATAGAGGAAGTAGAGTTGGAAATCAAGAGTGGAAATAAGGCTGATTTATTTGCATTTGTGGCAAAAGTAGCAGAAAAAACACCTCTTTTTATTGAACCTAAAAGCAAGTTCCAACGAGGGTTAGAACTTTTAGCCGGTAAAAAAGAAGAGATAAAGCAACTGGAATATAATTTTAAGCCTGATATTACAGGTAATGCAGAGACAGAGTTTAAAAAACTTATTGATCATTGTATTAGTAATATTTTAGAGAAACAAAATTCCCTGCGCAGTAAGGAAAATTTAATAGATGCAGATAAATTACTTTTGGTAGATGTAAAACGTCTACGCGCAATTATTGATTTTGTATCACCATTACTTGAAAATAAAGACTACGAAAATTACCGGACCATAGTTAATGGACTTAATGATCCTTTACAGGAACTATATGTAATAAAGCGGTTTGCCAGACAATGGAAAAACATTTATAAAAAAGCAGGAACGATGTTGCGTAATAATGTTTTATTGAAACGTTTAGAGGAACGTAGAGAAATAATTACAAAAAATATTTCCAAACAAGTAAGTAGCGGAATTTATACTGCAGGACTTTTTGAAATTATGGCACAGCTGGAAAATACTACTTGGCAGGGAGCTACTTTTTTGCAAATGGATCAATTTGCCTTAAATAGGCTAAAATACTGGCAGGCACAGTTATTAGAAATACAAATCACTAATGAGAAACTGCAGGAAGATACTGCGCGTAAAATGAGACGTGTCATTGAGGTAATGGTCATGGTGCGAAGTAGTACTAAAATAGGCCGTTTAGATAAGGAAACATATAGTTATCTAAAAGCATTGTATCGTAATTTAAAGGTATTGAACTTTGATGTTTATGGGCACAAAGATATTTTGGCCTTTTTGCAAGGGACAAATAGCAGAGTGCTTTACCGTGATGCCGGTTTGTTATTGGGATATCGCCTTAGTGAAATGCCAAA
>Ga0265294_10008256_pt1 | contig 12195 bp, 12 predicted proteins | sample MunlanPumphouse3_FD_192504 | JGI IMG/M metagenome (GOLD analysis project Ga0265294, IMG submission 192504) | Groundwater microbial communities from a municipal landfill in Southern Ontario, Canada - Pumphouse #3 | ecosystem: Environmental > Aquatic > Deep subsurface > Groundwater | place... | reverse complement strand
TAGATGAAATCAGAAACGCGAGTGATTCAGAGTTGAACATCATTTACGGTACAACCTTAAACCAAGACTTATCTGACGAATTAATCGTCACAGTCATTGCCACAGGTTATGAATTAAAAGCGAAACATTCAATGGATGACTTTGCAACTCAAATTTTCAAAAAAACAACCGATGAACAAATTATGATTACCCCAACCGGTTTTGAAGTTAAAGCTGAATATGATAAACCAGCAGAGGAAAAACCAGTTCGTAAGAGTAGTTTACCAAGTTGGTTAAATAAAAAACATTAAAAGGGCGTTAAGCCTTTTTTTGTGTAGGAGGTACTTATGTTACGCGCAGGCATTGTCGGTTTACCAAACGTCGGTAAATCCACCTTATTTAACACCCTCACGAAAAGTAATGTTATGAGTGGAAACTACATGTTTTCCACCACAGAAGCAAATTTCGGGACGGTTAGTCTTCCAGATAGACGTTTAGACGTCTTAGCTAAAATGCATAAATCGAAAAAGATTGTTGCAACCACCGTTGAATTTGTTGATGTCCCAGCACTGGTTAGTGGATCTAGTCAAGGTGAGGGTCTAGGTAACCAATTTTTAAGTTCGTTAAGGGATACTGATGCAATTTGTCATGTTATCCGCTGTTTTTATGATGAAAACGTCTTACATGTACGTGATAAAATTGACCCTATCACGGATATTTTAACCGTTCAGTTAGAACTTAATTATGCTGATTTAGACTCTGTTTTAAAACGAATTTCAAAAATAGAGAAAAAAGCCCTTGTGGGTGGTTCTCATGAAGATAAATATGAATATGATACGTTAAAGAAAATTGAAGAAGCACTTACCAACGATATTCCAATTCGGTTAATGGACTTAGATAAAGAAGAATTGAAACTCATTAAATCTTATAATTTCTTAAGTCAAAAGCCAATGTTATATATTGCTAATTTAGATGAAGCTTCTTTTAAAGATCTAAGTAAAGATGGACTTTATCAAAGTATACTAAAACAAGGTGAACTAGACCACTGTGAAGTGGTTCCAATCTGTGCGAAGTTTGAACAAGAACTGACTGGATTAGATGAAGCAGATCAAAAAGTATTCATGGAAGATATCGGAATTACTGAATCGAGTTTAGATCATCTAATTAGAATTAGTTATCATACCTTAGGTTTAGAAACCTATTTTACTACAGGTGAGGATGAAACCAGAGCCTGGACTTTTAAAACGGGAATGACTGCCCCACAATGTGCAGGCATCATTCATAGTGATTTTGAACGCGGTTTTATTAGAGCAGAAACCGTCAGTTTTGATGATTTAGAAAAATATGGCTCACATCATAAATGCAAGGAGGCAGGCAGGGTTCGCCTAGAAGGAAAAGACTACAAAGTCAAAGATGGCGATGTCATGCTGTTTAGGTTTAATGTCTAATTACGAACAAAATTTAACGGAAATTCGCTCGAATTTCAAAAAGTCTAAAGCAAGAATTATCTGTGCATCTAAATATATTGAAGCTGATAGTATTAGGGAATTATATCATTTAGGTATTACAGATTTTGGTGAGAATAGAACCGATGCGTTATTAAATAAAAAAGAAGCGTTAAAGGATTTAAATATTACTTGGCACTTTATTGGTCACCTTCAGTCTAACAAAGTTAAAAGTATTATTAATGAGATAGACTACCTTCATTCTTTAGATTCTTTAAAATTAGCGAAACTAATTCAAACGTATCGCGAAAAACCATTAAAATGTTTCATAGAAATAAATGTTTTAGAAGATATTAAAAAAACAGGTATCTATGAAGATTATTTAGATGAATTAATTCAAAAATTAAAAAAATATGATAAAATAGAAATAGTAGGTTTTATGGCGATGGGGAAACAAAATAACTTATCCAAAACTGATGAAGTATTTAAGCGTTTAAACTTACTAAAAAAATATTATAAACTACCTGAACTCTCCATAGGCATGTCAGATGATTATCAAATTGCGATTGAAAATGGTGCAACTATGGTTAGAATTGGACGTTTATTAGTTAAATAAGGAGCAACATCATGGCTTTATTCTCAAAACTTAAAAAAGAAGATGTTAAATTACCCAATTATCAATCACAACCCATCTTAAGTGCTTTTGAAAGAATCATCTTTGAACAGGCCGATAACGATGAAGATAAGTATATCGTTGATTTGGCGACTGAGCTTGTGAATGGTAAACCACTTGTGATTAATTTCGAGAATCTACCGGCAGAACAGTCTAATAAGATTGTTGCCTTTTTATCAGGGGTTATTTTTGCTGCAGATGGTAGAATTGAACAAATCAATAAAAAAGTATTCTTATTTGCGAGAAACCAAGAATTTAAAGATGGTACTTTACAACGTTTTATTGATGAGTATAAAGAATAAAACAATCAAAAATCTATTATTCATAATTTAATTATGTTATAATAAATCAAATTTTAATCGTTACGTTGATAGGGACACGTAATAGTAGACACTTTTATTAAAGCGAGTTAGGGGTGGTGTAAGCCTAATATAATACCTACTGTTATATCACCACTTGAGTAACATACTAAAATAAGTGCCGTAAGTTTTACGGAACTAAGGTGGTACCGCGGTCAATCGCCCTTAGAGATTTCTCTAATGGCGTTTTTTTATAGAAAGGATTATATATATGGAACTAAAAGACACACTATTATTACCTCAAACCGATTTCCCAATGCGAGGAAACCTTGGTGTTCGAGAAATTGAATTCCAAGAAAAATGGGAAAAAATAGATTTATACAAGAAAACACTTCAACTGAACAAGGATGGTAAACCATTCATTCTACATGATGGGCCGCCTTACGCAAACGGAGCAATTCATATCGGACACGCACTTAATAAAATTATTAAGGATTTTATTTTACGCTATAAAACGCTAAGTGGTTTTTATACCCCTTATATCCCAGGTTGGGATACGCACGGCCTACCAATTGAAACCGCAATTGCTAAAAAAGGTGTTAACAGAAAAGAACTCGATACTTTGGCTTTTAGAGAACTTTGTGAACAATATGCGATGGAACAAGTCGAAAACCAAAAAGGTCAATTTAAGAGACTCGGTATATTAGGTGAATGGGATGATCCATATATTACTTTGCAACCAACCTTTGAAGCTGACCAGTTACGGGTATTTTCAAAGATGGTGGAAAAAGGCTTAATTTATAAAGGGTTAAAGCCAGTCTACTGGTCACCATCAAGTGAATCAGCACTAGCAGAAGCTGAAATCGAATACCAAGATGTTAAATCTCCTTCAATTTATGTTTCGTTTGAAGTGGTTAAAGGTACATTCAAAGGGGCGCATTTAATTATTTGGACAACAACCCCTTGGACACTGCCTGCCAACTTAGCAATAAGTGCAAGCCCAAGAATGAACTATGTTTTATTTGAAACTGACGGTAAGCAATATGTGGTTGCTGAATCACTTTTAAATAAAGTGGTTGAGGTTTTAGGTTTTGAACAACATAAAGTACTTAAAACATTTAAAGGGTCAGAATTAGAATTTAACATGTATGTACACCCACTAAATAACAAAATACTCCCAACTATTTTAGGTGATCACGTTACCGATACTGACGGAACTGGCTTAGTTCACACCGCTCCAGGACACGGGGAAGATGACTATTTTGTTGGAAATAAATATAATTTAGATATTTTAGTACCTGTAGATGATAGAGGGGTATTCACAAGCGAAGCCGGTGAATTTGAAGGTTTGTATTATGAATCAGCGAACCCTAAAATTATTGAACGTTTACAAGAATTAGGGGCACTACTTCATGTATCTTATTTTGTTCATAGCTACCCACATGACTGGCGTACGAAAAAGCCAGTTATCTTTAGAGCAACACCACAATGGTTTGCGTCAATTGAATCTTTGAGAGAACAATTATTGAACGAAGTGAAAAACATAAAATGGGTTCAAAAATGGGGTGAACTAAGAATTCACAATATGATTGAAGGTAGAGGCGATTGGTGTATTTCACGTCAAAGAGTATGGGGTGTCCCAATTCCTGTATTTTATGCAGAAGACGGCTCAACTATCATTGAACCAAAACTTATTGAACACGTCGCAAAAATATTTGAAAAAGAAGGTTCAAATGCATGGCATAAATATGATGCTAATGACCTTTTACCAAAAGGTTATACCCATCCAGGTAGCCCAAATAATTTGTTTAAAAAAGAAACAGACACCATGGACGTTTGGTTTGACTCAGGTTCTTCACACCGTTTATTAGAAAGAAGGGGCTTGCCTTACCCTGCTGATTTATATGCAGAAGGCTCTGACCAATACCGTGGTTGGTTTAACTCAAGTTTAACTACCGGGGTCGCTGTAACGGGTGAATCACCTTATAAAACAGTTATCTCTCATGGTTTTGTGTTAGATGAAAAAGGTAGAGCGATGTCAAAATCACTTGGTAATACCATGGATCCAAATAAGATTATTAAATTACATGGTGCTGATATCTTAAGATTATGGGTGTCTAGTGTCGATTATAGTAGTGATGTTAGAATTGGGGATGAAATGATTAAACAATCCTCAGAAACATATAGAAAGATCCGCAACACATTTAAATATATGTTATCGAACCTCTATGATTTTGAGCCAACCGTAAACTTAGTAAAATTTGAAGACTTAAGAAAACTTGATCAGGTCATGCTAGTGAAACTTGAAGCTTTAAAGAAAGAGGTTTATGAAGCCTATGAGGACTACCGATTTGATACAGTTAACCGTTTAATCACAAACTATGTGACGAATAATTTGTCGGCTTATTATCTAGATTATTCAAAAGATATTTTATATATTGAAGCAGCTAATTCAGCAATTAGAAGAGGTACACAAACAGTTGTTTACCATCATTTAATGACTTTATTAAAACTATTAAACCCAATTATTCCACACACAACTAGTGAGGCATACTGGTTCTTACCATTTGAACATAAAGAAGATGTATATTTAGAACGTTTTGATGATGTCATCCACTTTGAAGTAGGAAACTTAATGGAAAACTTTGATGCGTTCTATATCGTTAGAGATGCCGTCTTATTAACGCTTGAACAACTTCGTAAAGACCGTGTAATTGGGAAGAGCTTAGAAGCGGATTTATTAATTAAACTACCAAAAGCAATGAAAGATAAAATTGATGCTCTTGACACTAATTTAGTTCAAGTGTTGATGGTATCGCATATTCATTATGAAATTGCGGATGCGTTAGAAGTGACTGCACAACCATCAACTGGCCATAAGTGCGAAAGATGCTGGAACTACGTGGATGAAGTTAATAAAGAACATGTTTGTCCAAGATGTGAAAGTGTGTTGGAGGAATTAGATGAATATACTAGTCGTTAATGATGATGGTATTACAGAAAAAGGGTTACATATATTAGTTGAAGCTGTTAAACCTTTGGGTGATGTTTATATCGTTGCGCCAGAATACCACCAAAGTGGTAAGTCTCAAGCACTCTCTTTAAGAATACCTATTGAAGTAAAAGATTATGGAAACTTATATGGGGCTAAAAGTGCTTTGTCAACGACAGGTTCACCTGCAGATTGTACAAGAATGGCTTTAATGTTACATAAAGATATTCAATTCGATTTAGTGGTCTCTGGTATAAACAGAGGCCCTAATATCGGATCAGATATCCTACATAGTGGAACAGTAGGGGCTGCATCAGAAGCTCTTCTTTTTGGTTTAAAAGCAGTTGCTTTATCCAGTCCCCATTTAAACTACCCAATGGCAGAAGCTTACACAACTAAAATTATTAAACATTTAATTGATAACGAAATGCTGTCAAATGAATATTTACTTAATATAAATTACCCGGCATCTAGATTTAATAAACCTCTGGGGATTCATTTTACTGTTCAAGGTAAGCATTACCATGAAGCGGTTTATGACAAGATTGGTGAAGCCACCTATACATCGGCTTATAAACCAGTTAATTTACCTGAAAATGAAAATAGCGATGTGTATGCATTTCATAATGGCTATATTTCGATTACACCAATTATCGAATCACGATCAAATTTAAATATTACAAATAAGTTAAATACTAAAACTGAATTGAATGAAATGGTACTATGTGGTAAAATTAAGTAAGTAGGTGATGGCATATGGACGTTTTTATTCTCCATTTTTTTAAAGAGAAGACAAGACAATTTGATTATGAACGATTATTATCGTTTTTTAATGATGTTCCTGAGGCAGAAGTGATTGATGCCGATGAAGCTTCAAGTGAATTAAGAATTGCATATAGACACCCCATATTAAAAAGTAGTGCTGATTTTGTGGTATCTAGACGTTCAACCGTTCAAGATATCTATAAATTAGACCCACATTTTTTGGATGTCAACTTTAGGTTAGAAGTACCCCTTTTAACCCCAACATTTTCATCAAATATCATATTTGAAATAACGCAAAAACTTTGTAAAGAGTTTAACTTTTCAACTTATAACTCTTTATACGAAGACGTTATGCCGTTTAGGTTTGAGGTAGTCAGTCGCGGGTTTGAGATTGCGAAACAAAATTTTAAAGATAAGTTTTCTTATCAACTAGATAACTACTATTCATTCCCCCAAACCAAATTAAACGAATGCCTAAAATATGTGAATGAACAATATGATTTACACCGTTACTATAAAGAACAAAATGTGTATGTTCCAAACTATTTTGTTGTGGTGGATGAAGATGAAAAAGTACACTTCACGATGGAATGGGCAGAAAATACAAGAACGTTATTTCCACCACATGTTGACTATATTTATTATAGAAGTGGTTTAGAAACCTCTATTTTGCCTTATGATGAAGTTATGGCTAAAATAGAAAAGTATACATCCAATGTTCCAGGGTTTATTGAAAATACCAAAGTCATTGACCCCAAACAAACTAAAAAAGTAAATAAGGCTTTAAAAAAGGCCAAATTCACAAAGGTGCGAAGTACTTTAATCAGAATTGATTTAAGTCAAGTCATCGATATATAAGGAGAAATGAATGATTTATTTTAATTTAATTGAGTTATTTAGACCTGAAGAAATTGTTGGCGTTTTAGCTGGTCTATTCGTCTTAGGATCGTTTTTAATGAAAGGCGAAATTAAGATACGATTTGTCAATATCTTTGGGGCAGCACTGTTTGTTACATATGGCATATTGATTAAAAGTGTGTCAATACTGGCAATTAATAGTGCCTTAATAGTTGTACAATTGTACTACTTAACCAAATACCAAAGGAGTAAAAAAAATGAAACTAAATAAAATGATTGACCATACTAAATTGGGCCCAACCGTTACCCTTAGTGATATCAATAAATTAGTCGATGAAGCTATTATTTATGATTTTAAGAGTGTCTGTGTTGACCCAATTTATGTATCTTATGTACATCAGTTACTAAAGAATAGTAATGTTCTAACTTGTACAGTAATCGGCTTTCCAGCTGGAACACATTCATTAGACATTAAACTTACGGAATGTAAAGAAGCCTTAAAAAATGGGGCCGATGAATTTGATATGGTAATTAACCAAAATGCCCTTAAAAATAATCAAGATGAACTTGTTTATGAAGAAATTAAGGCATTAAAAGATTTGATTAAAAATAAAACCTTAAAGGTTATTATTGAAACATCTAATCTAACAGATGATGAAAAAGTTAGAGCCTGTTTAATGGCTAAAAAGGCTGGTGCAGACTTTGTGAAAACTTCAACGGGGTTTTCTAAAGCTGGCGCTACAGTAGAGGATATAAGACTAATGCGTCAAACAGTGGGTCCTGAAATGGGTGTTAAAGCCTCTGGTGGCGTTAGAACTTATGAAGATGCAATTAAAATGATTGAAGCTGGAGCAACCAGAATTGGAGCTTCTAGCGGAATACAAATAGTTAAACAAGAAAAGGAGAACAATCATGATTCCAACACCTCATATTAGTTTAGCCGATAAATCTAAAATCGCTAAAACTGTCTTAATGCCTGGTGATCCACTAAGAGCAAAATTTATCGCAGAAACATATTTAACAGATATTGAACAAATTAACAGTGTCAGAAATATGTTTGGTTATACCGGTTATTATAAAGGAAAAAAAGTTACTGTTATGGGTTCAGGTATGGGTATGCCATCTATTGGTATTTATTCATATGAACTATATAACTTCTATGATGTAGAAAAAATTATTAGAGTAGGTTCCGCTGGGGCTTATACAGATAGATTAAAACTATATGATGTTGTATTGGCTACATCTGCCTATAGTGAATCAAGTTTTGCAGAAGTATTAGGCTTAGGGGATTCACATGTATTAGATGCCTCAAAATCGTTAAATGATTCATTAGTTGATGCCGCTAAGAAGTTAAACATACCACTTCATAAAGGGATCATTCATTCTAGTGATGTATTCTATCACCCACAAGGTTCAATCCATCAAAAAATGTATGATGAACATGGTTGTATGTGCGTTGAAATGGAATCATTTGCGTTATTTGCGAATGCTAAAGTGTCTGGTAAAAAAGCAGCTTGCTTATTAACCATTTCGGACTCTTTAGTAACCCGCGAAGTAACCTCCTCTGAAGAAAGACAAAAATCCTTCACTAAAATGATGGAAATTGCCTTAGAGGTTATCTAATGATTGTTCAACCTACAAATAAATTTAAAACAACCATCATCAGTATTAGATTTAAGGAAAAAATTACTAAAGAAAATGTTGGCCTTCGTGCACTACTACCTAATTTAATGAGTGCAAGTACCAACAAATATAAAACTAGAAAAGCCTTAACTGAAGCTTTAGAAGCTTTATACGGGGCGACTTTAAATGTAAGAACGACTAAACTTGGTTTAGTCTCTATCATGGATTTCTCAATTTCCTTTATCAATCAGTCTTTTACGGCTGAACCTGTTTTTGAGGAAGCTTTAGAAATCTTACATGAAGTGGTTTATGGTCATAAAAATTTACCCAAAAAAGAATTTGATCTTGAAAAAAGACTACTATTAGAAAAAATAGCCTCTTTTGAAAATGACAAAACAAGCTTTGCACTATCAAACATGATTGAAACCATGTTCGAAAACGAAACTTATGCTATAAGAACCAGTGGTAAAAAAGAAGATGTTGAACCCATTACATTCGAAGAATTAAATAAATATTATAAAAAATGTTTGAAAAACAATGAGATCGATGTCGTAGTAAGTGGTCAAGTTGATGATTCGTTACTAGAAGTGGTTTCAAAATATTTTACGCCTAGAAATCTTAAGAACTTAACTTTAATCGATTATGAAGATAAAAAAGTTGAAGCGCTTAAAAATAAAACCGATTTTGATACCATTAGTCAATCTAAAGTTAATATTGGTTATAGATTCCCTGTTCGTTATAAAGAAACAGACCAAATTCCTGCCTTACTGTTTAATACAGCACTTGGTGGTGGTGTACATTCTAAACTATTTTTAAATGTTAGAGAAAAACATTCTTTATGTTACTATATTGCCTCAAGATTTGAGCCCTTTAAAGGATTTTTATATATTTATGCCGGTATTGACAAACAAAGAGTTGATTTGGCTTTAAAAGTCATTGATGAACAAGTTCTAGACTTACAAACGAACCTATTGTCAGAAGACGAATTAAACTTGTCAAAAGATGCCATCATAAATCAACTAAAAGAATCTCAAGATTCACAGGGTGCGTCACTATCAAGTCTTTATCTTCAAGTTTTATTAGACAATAAGTTGACCCTAGACGAACAAATAGAACGCGTTAGCAAAGTTACCCCTAAGGAAGTATTAGAAGTAGCTCAAAAATTACAAAAAGATACTTTATATATACTTGCACCGGAGGTTAAATAATGACATACACTTTTAATGAAAAATTCAATGAACATGTTTATCATGATATATTAGATAACGGGTTAGATGTGTATCTAATTCCAAAACCAGAATTTCATAAAACATTTGTAACATTTTCGACCAATTACGGTTCCTTAGACCAAAGTTTTATTCCTATTGGTAAAAATAGAAAAGTAACACAACCTGCTGGGATTGCTCACTTCTTAGAACATAAACTGTTTGCGATGCCAGACAATACCGATGCTTTTGAAAAATTAAGTGCTTTTGGTGTTAAAGCCAATGCTTTTACATCGTTTGACAAGACGGTTTATCTATTTAGTGGTACTTCAAATATCGAAGAAGCCTTAGTGTATTTATTAGACTTTGTTCAAATCCCTTACTTCACAAAAGCAAGTGTAGAAAAAGAACAAGGTATTATCTTAGAAGAACTTCTAATGTACAAGGACTATCCTTCTCAAAGAATGATGTATGGTATCTTAGCCAACCTTTATAAAAACCATCCGATTAATACTGAAATTATTGGAACTGAAGAATCTTTAAAGAAAATAACCCATACTAAACTTTATCAAGCGTATGAAACTTTCTATCATCCAAGTAATATGAGGCTTACAGTCGTTGGTAACTTTGATCATGAACGTTTCTATCAACTGATAAAAGAAAACCAAGATAAAAAAGGCTTTACACGCTCAAATCCAGTTCAACGTTTCTTACCAAACGAACCAAAGAAAATTGTCAGTTCAGAAACAACCATTGAAATGAGCATTAATATGCCTCAAGTTGGTTTAGGGGTTAAACTAGACCCTAAAACAAATCCAGCGGAACGTTTAAAACAAGAACTTGCCTTAAGCTTAATGTTAAGGTTATATTTCTCACAATCTAGTGATAACTATCAAACTTTACTGAAGAAAAACTTAATTAACGGTTCTTATGACAGTGCCCCAATTGAATTAGCGGGTATGTTAGCTTTAATTATTACCTCTGAAACTTCTAATCCTGAAGAACTTAAAGAAGTGTTAACCAATATGCTAATTAATGTAAAACGTAAAAAGGTTAATGAAGAAGAACTAGAAAGACACAAAAAGGCAACCTTGGGTGACTTTATTTCATCACTAAACTCATTAGAAAGTTTAAACTTAGGTTTCCAAAGTTATTTGTCTTATGGCGTTTCTATGTTTGATATGCCTAGTATCATTGAATCAATTACTTCAAAAGATATTTTAGACATTGCTAAACAAATTAAAAAGGCACAAATCACCGCCTATACAATTATGCCTAAAAAAGCCTAAAACACTTCAGTTTTACCAAAAATATGATTAAGTTACATTTAAAATAAGTGATTCTAGACCAGAATCACTTTTTTTATATAATTATCATATTTAAAGCCTAATAACGCGAGTTTTAGTGATTATGTAAAAAGAGATATGATGGTTATAATGGTTCTTAAAGGAGGCAGTATGTTAAATCAAGTTATTTTGATAGGTAGACTTACCTCAGACCCCGTAATAAAAGTATTAGAAGATGGTAAAAAAGTTTCTGATATGAGGCTAGCAGTTCAACGCAGCTTTAAGAATGTAGATGGCACTTACGAAACAGATTTTATTACCATTACCCTTTGGCAAGGTTTAGCAGAATCATTAAATAAATATTGTACAAAAGGGACTCTTGTGGCAGTAAGGGCTAGACTCCAAACTCGTCATGTAACGCATCAAGAGAAGGATTATTACACCGTAGAAGTAATTGGGGAACGTGTAAGTTATCTATCCAGTGGTAAAAAAGAAGCCACCATGTCGGAAGAAGATACCTGTTTATAGGTATCTTTTTTTATGGGTTTCCTGGTTGTTTAAAACACTAAATATTGATATAATAGACCAAGGAGTTGATAATTATGAAAATAGATTTTAAAAATGAAGTCTTAAAAAGAAAAGACGATATTTTAAGGGATACAATCGCTCTTTTAAAGATTAATAGCGAATTGACTGCTTATGATCCAAAGAGTAAGACCCCTTTTGGGCCTGGAATCAATGATGCCTTAGAATTTATGTTAAATTTAGGTAAGAAAGATGGATTTAAAGTGTTAAATGCGGATGGTTATGCTGGTCATATTGAATTAGGTAATGAAGATGACTATATCGGGATGATTGGTCATTTAGACGTCGTTCCTGCTGGTTCAGGGTGGCTATATCCACCATATGGTGCGGAAATTCATGACGGTAAATTATATGCCCGTGGGGCTGAGGACGATAAAGGTCCTACCATGGCTGCTTATTATGCAATGAAGATTGTAAAAGAATTGAATTTACCATTATCAAAACGTATTAAATTAATTCTTGGAACAGATGAAGAAACGGCTTGG
>Ga0265294_10008255_pt1 | contig 12200 bp, 10 predicted proteins | sample MunlanPumphouse3_FD_192504 | JGI IMG/M metagenome (GOLD analysis project Ga0265294, IMG submission 192504) | Groundwater microbial communities from a municipal landfill in Southern Ontario, Canada - Pumphouse #3 | ecosystem: Environmental > Aquatic > Deep subsurface > Groundwater | place... | reverse complement strand
ATGCAGAGATCCACGCTTCACCTGACCAAAAATCTGATCGGGCTCGCGGTTATCTTCAGCATCGCGATCCCCATCCTCGGATTTTTCCGCGGTCTGTCCCTTCCGGATATGATCCTGACCGGCCTTTCCCTTGCTCTCGCCACGATCCCGGAAGAACTCCCCATCATCATGACGATGCTGCTTGGCTTTGGGGCGATCCAGCTCGCAGGAAAGCATGTCCTCATCCGCCGGACGAAGGCCGCCGAAACTCTGGGCAGCGTCACGGTGATCGCGACCGACAAGACCGGCACGCTGACGGAGAACAGGATGAGCATCGAGGCATGGACCGAGGCAAACGAAAAGCAGCTGTTCACCGTCGGCGTTCTTATGGCCGATGTCTCGCTTGACGAGGACGGAAACTTTCTCGGCGACCCGATGGACAAGGCAGTTGTGCAAAAAGCAGGTGAGCTCGGGATCGAACGAAGCGTTCTGCTGCAGGATAACCGGCTTATCCATGACTCCGGATTCGATGAAGTCCGAAAAATATTTCTGATGAAGTATGCCTGCCGGGGAAAAGAACGCGATCTCATCAAAGGCGCTCCCGAAAGCGTGTTTGCCCTCTCCCGTCCCGATCCGGAAATGACCGCTCAGCTGAATGCATCTATCACCGCCGGATACCGGACGATCGCCGCCGGATGGAAAGAACCTTTGGAAGAGAAGTACACCCTCGCCGGTCTGATCAGTTTCGATGATCCGATCCGTGAAGCCGTAAAACCGGCGATCCGGGAGTTTTCCAATGCTGGGGTCCGGGTCATCATGATAACCGGCGACCATGCGGGAACCGCCGCCCGGGTCGCGGAGGATGCAGGCATATCCGGATGCGCTGTTCTTACCGGTGATGATATCCGCGATATCTCCGATGCCGCTCTCAAAGAAAAGGTGATGACCTGTAACGTGTTTGCCAGGATCACCCCCGAAGAAAAACTCCGGATCGTTGCCGCCCTGCATGAAAACGGCCAGGTGGTCGCCGTAACGGGAGACGGGATCAATGACGCTCCGGCTCTCAAATCGGCCGATATCGGGATATCATTTGGGATCTCGGGAACGGATGTCGCGAAAGAAGCGTCCGACATGATCCTGACGAACGATGATTTCACCTCCCTTGTGGATGCGATCAAAGAAGGCAGGCGTCTGTATGAAAACATGTTCAAGTGCATCATGTACACGCTTGCAAGCAAGATCGGTCTGGTCTTTATGCTGCTGCTTCCGATCCTGCTCGACCTTCCGCTTCCGTTTGCTCCGATCCAGATCATCATCATGGAGCTATTTATGGATCTTTCCGCATCCACATCCTTTGTCGTGGAACCGGCCGAGTCTGATCTGCTGAAGCAGAAACCGCGTGACCCAAACGAGAAGTTCATGAACAAAAAGATGATCTCCGGGATCTTTACCGGCAGTGTCACGCTTACGGCGGTTGTTTTGTCCGTCTACTTCTTCAGCTGGGGGATGACCGGCGATCTGGCGGCAGCCCAGACCTATGCCTTTGCCGCATGGCTGCTTTCTCACATCTTTTTAGCGATGAATATGAGAACGAGCCGCATTCCGCTGATCCGTGTCGGCTACTTTTCCAGCAAAGCTATGAACATCTGGATGGTCGGCGTGGTGGTTTTCCTGGTCATCGCACTGAACGTTCCCTTCTTTATCGAGTACCTGAAGTTGTCTCCGGTCGGGATCCTGCCGATCATCGGGATCGCTCTTCTCTCGTTTGCCGCGACCTACTGGATCGAGATCAGAAAAATACTGCGCTTAAAAAAAGTGAGCCGGGTTACGTGAGGTCCGGCCCGTTTGCATCCGTCACGATGTCGTGTCCTTTTTCATCGATGCAAAGGACGGAGAGGAGGCTCTTTGGATCTTGTGCATGCAGTTTTTCGAAGAGGAGATACAGGGTTTTCACGTCTTCGGAACCGAGCGGGAGATTCTTATCCTTATTTTTGGTTATCCGCTTGATCGCATCCGACTCCTCAGGGGACATCTTTTCGCTGTATGCCGCGGTGAACCGCTCTACTTTCTGACGCCAGGGTCCCTGCCGGGAGGTGTTGATGACCTTGCGAAAGTCGAGGTCTTTTTTTACGGGAGCTGCCGTCTGGGATTTTTGCGGAGCGGCGTTTGGCCGGGACGGAAGGAAGATCTTTTCATGGACCGTTTTCTGCATGACCGGTTCGGGCCGTTTTCCCGGTTCCTGCTGTTTACTTAGGATCCGAAATCCGTTTCCGTGTTTGGTGAGGATCTCGTCGTCGATGACCCTGAGTTTCATATTTGAGAGATTCATCCCGATATCGGTTATTTTGAAGATGGTCGTGTCGTTGTGTTCGACCATGCCGGTTTTTATGAGATAAAACAGCGCGTCGTTCACTTTCGTGTCGAAGATCCCCTTTCCTCTGCCGCCGGTCTGCATGATCTGTTCCTCCAGTGTCAGGCTGAACACAGCGATGAGGCTGTCTTTGATCTCTTTTCGTTTGTGCGGGGCGCCGTCGGAGAGGAAGTTTAGGATCGGCGCATACATCAGGGAGTACTGTTTTGGAAGAGGCATGATTCGCACGGGGTAAAAGGGGCTGGAGGATATTTAAAATTTTCGCCGGACGGGCTGGGAAAATCTATTTAGCTTCATCTGCCGTTCACTCAGATATGACGACCGGGAACGCTGGTTTAAAAGTACAGGGCCGTGAAATCGCAGAAAACACTGCCCGTGCGATGTGGATGCGGGAATATATTCCCGAAGCGCTGCCGCCGGAAATCCTGCAGAGGATCGGTGGCCGGAAGAATTCCAGCTCAGCTTTCGGTGAACGCATGCGGATGAGACTTGCGGATCTTCTGGCCGCTCCTGAGAGTTTCACGCCGGATTATACAAAGCGCTATACCGAGCTTTCCAGATACGCCGGGGATCTGACGCCGCATCAGGCGTATGCGATGACCAATCTTTTCGGTCTTGACAGCGCCCGGGGGTATAAGGAGCTGCCGTCCGATAAAAAATTCAGCTTTCCCGACGATGACCGCCCGCAGTTTGAGTATCAGGTCGGCTGGCACTTTTTCGTCGGCAATGTCTTCGATACTCAGGGCAGGGAGTACGGGATCCAGCTGATGTTTTGGCGGTATGCTCTTCTTCCGCCGAAGATGGCAGAAGAGGCGGGACTGACCGATCTCGAGAATCAGATCGTTGAGGTCCATCTGGCGGTGAGTTCGGCGGGCAGGAGGCATTACCGTATCCGGCCGGTCATCGTCGCGGGAACGACGGGTCTCATCGATTTTTCGACCGAACCGTATCGGTATTCGGTTGGAAAACACTGTATTTCATCTCAGTCGAAGGATTCTCTCTTTCCGCTGAGGCTTCAGGCATGGGGGGTCGACAACCATGAGGAGGTGCCTGCCGAGATATCGATCGATATCACCGTTTCGCAGACCAAAGGCTATGTCCTGAACGGTGATGAGGGCATGCTTCCAAGTTGCGGAGGGGTCGGGACGCTGTATTATTCGGTGCCGAATCTCCGGGTCGATACTAATCTGAGCCGACTCTCGATCGAGGGAGAGGAGATCAGTCTGGCGGGCGGGAAGTTCTGGTATGATAATCAGTGGGGGACCGGTTTTATGCCGTCAGGCAGTCCGCGCAGCGAGGTCCTTCGTGCCGCGGGGATGCTTGAGGATAAGCCCGGGGTCGGCTGGGACTGGATGGAGGTGCAGTTCGATAACGACACCGAGCTGGCTCTTTCCTCGATCCATACAAAAGAGCAGAAGGAGTTCGTGATGCAGACAGGCCCTCTTCCTCCGGGGATAATGACGGCTCCTGCCGTCGGATCGTTTATTCAGCAAAACGGATCCTATTTCCCGATCAAAGCGATGATGAAGGTGACCGACTGGGTGCAGAGTTTTGTGACGGACGGTCCGTATCTGACGACCCGCGCCTGGTATCCGAACCGGGTGGAGATCACTGTGGAAACTGCGGAGGTCCCGGAGGGATGCAGACGGTTTGTGATGATCCCGATCGTTCTGACGGGTCAGCATGGATTTTTTGCGGCAGGGGCGGAGTATTCGGAAGGTGCGGTCAGGATCGAGTCACCCGACGGCAAACGGATCGGATCGGGCTTTTTGGAAAATGTCAGTTATGCGGATGCCTGCAGACAGAATCTGCGGCTTGCCGGGATCCCGGATACGCCGGAGAATGCGGAGCTCTTTGCAAAGCCGGCGATCCCCGGGGAGCTGAAGGCGGCCGCGGCTGCTTTTCTGATGAAGCCTGAGAATGCGGCGAAGCTTGCAGCGGAGCTCGCAAACTGCAGAGGGCTTTGAGGGGACTGCAAAAAGGGGAAAGGGGCGAAAGGATGGGGGCCGAGGGTCTGCCGTCCCCATCCCGATCTTTACATGCCGCATGGAAGCACCCTATCAAAATGTAAAAATATCCTGCCCTGCAAAACAAACTGATCATTCAAAAAACCCATAATACCAAGACACTCTCATTAAGAATGTATATTAGAGAGAATGTGAAATCATTATAGATACAAATATCCTGCCCGCGGCAGGAACCCAGATACTGCAGGAACATATGAAAAGTATAACCGGCTCGGCAAAATGCAGCACATACGACAGGGAAAAAGTACTTGAGGCTGTAGGAAAAGCAATAAAAGCCTCAGGCGGACTTCCCCGCGTCGACGGCAGAAAAGTCCTCTTGAAACCCAACCTCTTATCAGACGCCGGCATCGACCGCGCTATCACCACCCACCCGGAAGTCGTTTATGCTGTCGGGAAAATGATCATCGACGCCGGCGGTGTCCTGACCATAGCCGACAGTCCCGGCGCCGGGATCATCTACTCGCCCAGGGTCCTCAAAAGGGTCTACCACAAATGCGGCATCGAAAAAGTCGCGGAAGAGCTCGGCATCAAACTCTCCTACGACACCGGCTATCAGGAACGCTCCTGTCCTGCCGGAAACGTGATGAAACGGTTCACCGTCATCAACCAGGCATGTGATGCCGACGTCATCATCTCGGTCTGCAAATTAAAGACCCACATGTTCACCCACTTCTCCGGCGCCGTCAAAAACACCTTCGGCGTCGTCCCTGGTCTGGACAAACCCGTCTTCCACTCAAGATTCCCCGACGCTATCGACTTCTCCGAGATGCTTGTTGACTTGAACGAACTCATCGAACCCGACTTCGTCGTCATGGACGCGATCGTCGGGATGGAAGGAAACGGCCCGATGGGCGGCCAGCCGCGGGACGTCGGCTACATCCTTGCTTCGCATTCGGTCTACGGTCTGGACATCTCCGCCCAGACCCTCGTCAACATGCGGCCCGAATCCATCGGAACAACTATGGCCGCTCTTCGGCGCGGACTCGTCGAAGAGGTCGAGGTCGAAGGAGACGAGATCGTCCCGATCGAAGACTACGTCCACCCGTCCACCTATCACGGCAGACAACACGAATCCTGGCACAAAAAAACGATCTACCGCAAACTGCAAAGGGTCGGCAAGATCTATGAACCCTCTCCGGTCATCAACCTCAAAAAATGTCTGGGATGCGGGCAGTGTGCACGCATCTGCCCGGTCAAAGCCGTCGAGATAATCCAGGGAAAAGCCGTCTTCGACCTGACGAACTGTATCCGGTGTTACTGCTGCCATGAAATGTGCCAGTATCACGCCATCGAACTCAAACGCTCGATCAGCGGAAAAGTCATCCACAAAGTCATCCACTGACGACCCTTTTTTCGCCCGCAAAAAAGCCCTGATGCCGGAAACGGACGTACTCATCTTATTATTGTTCAGCCCCCAAATATATACTCGTGAAGTGGGCAATTTTAGGCGGCGGTCTGACCGGGGTCACACTCGCCCGCCTCCTCAAGGAAAAAGGACATGAAGTTACGGTCCTCGAAAAGGAACCAAAGATCGGCGGTCTGTGCCGATCCGAAGTGAGAAACGGATTCACCTTCGACTGCGGAGGATCGCATATCATCTTCTCGCGTGACACAGATGTTCTTTCGTTCATGCAGAATGTTCTGGCCGAAAACCGGGAATTTCGAAACAGAAACACCAAAATATTCTATAAAGGTCAGTATGTTAAATACCCGTTCGAAAACGGACTGTCAGCGCTTCCAAAGGAAGACCTGTTCTTCTGCATCAATGAATACGTCAAGAATCTGGTAGCGGTCGAAAAAGGCGAGGTCAAAGAGCCGACGAGCTTCAAGGACTGGATCTACTACACCTTCGGCAAAGGGATCGCCGAGTGTTATCTCGTTCCGTACAACGAGAAGATCTGGAACTACCCGACCGGAAAAATGTCGAAACACTGGATGGACGGACGCGTTCCCCGCCCGCCGGTCGAAGACATCATCAAATCGGCGATCGGGATCGAGACCGAAGGATACACCCACCAGGCGGTCTTTTCCTATCCGATTCATGGCGGTATCGAAGCACTTATCCACGCCATCGCCGAACCGGTAAAGGGTTCGATTCATACGAATTTTACCGTCACCTCGGTCGTGAACACCGGTGACGGATGGGCGGTCTCCAACGGAAAAGAGACGATTTTGGCCGACCGGGTCATCTCGACCCTGCCGCTCCAGACGCTTCTTCCGATGCTGGATGTTCCAGCCCCAATCAAAGAGGCATGCGATGCCCTTCGATACAACTCCATCGCCTGCATCTCCGTCGGGTTCAAAGGAACCCTCCCCGACATCTCCTGGATGTATGTTCCGGAAGAAAAATGGGGCGCCTTCAACCGCCTCTCCTTCCCCTCCAACTTCTCGAGCAAAGTTGCCCCGCCGGGCTGCTCGGCGGTCCTCGCCGAGATCACCTACAACGAAGGCGACAACATCTCAAAGATGAACGATGAAGAGATCATTATGCACACGGTCGACGGTCTCGTCAGAATGGGGATCATCCCCTCAAGCGATGACGTCGTCCATACCGCGGTCGATCACTTCAAGTTCGCGTACGTCGTCTACGATCTCGATTACCTGAAAAATATTAAAATCGTCAGAGAATATCTCGAAGGAACCCTCGGCATCGATCTCGTCGGCAGATTCTCCGAGTTCGAATACATCAATATGGACGGATGCATCCGAAGCGTCATGAATTTTGTGGAGAAAAAGGCATGAGAGTAAATATCCGGGTCGAGAATTATTCGGTATTCAAATACGTCGGCTGTGCGACGGTCGCGATGATGCTGTATGACGGTCTGCAGAAGACCCCGGGCGTCGAGGTCGAGTTGAACAGCCGCGAGCATGACCACGACATAACCCACTGTCATACGCTTGGACCAGGCGCGGTCTGGTCGATGCTTCGGGCAAAACATGTCAAGGTGCTGACCGCCCACTCGACCCCGAGCCTGAACGCGAACAATCTCGCCGGCGCTTCGCTCATCAATAAGATCTACAAGCCGATGTACGGCAGATATGATCACATCATCACCATCACCGGCGACAATGAACGGGAGATCAAAGAGATGCTCCCTGATATGCCGACGACGAGGATCCCGAGCTGCGTGAACATGGAGAAGTTCAAGCCCGACGCAGAAAAACGCCGGATCTTCCGGGAAACCTACGGCTTTTCGGACGACGACAAGGTGATCCTGCAGGTCGCCCAGCAGACCCCGAGAAAAGGTATCTATGATTTCCTTGACCTCGCATACGAACATCCGGAATACAAGTTCATGTGGGTCGGCGGATTCCCTTACGGTCCTATCTCGGACAACAGGAAAAAGGTCGAGGCGAGAAAAGCGAAAGCCGGCGACAACGTGATCTTCCCGGGATTCGTCCCGGACATCACCGGCGTATATGCCGGAGCCGACGTATTTCTGTTCCCGTCATACGGGGACCTGATGTCGATTTCGATCATGGAGGCGCTTTCGAGCGGCCTTCCGGTCATATCGCGTGATCTTTCCGAATACCGGGAACTTTTCCCGGGGATCGCCGGATTCTTTACCAAAAACGAGGAGATCGCCCCTCTGCTTGCAGACGAGGCGATGCTCAGAAACGCCGCATCCCATGCACGGGCATCGGTCGAGCCGTATGATATTTATAAAGTAGCACAGATGCATGCCGATCTGTATGCGGAGTTATTAGCATGATTTCAGTCGTAGTTCCATCATTCAATGAAGAGGAAGGCATCGAACCCTTCCTGAAAAGTCTCTGTGACCAGACGCTTCCCAGAGATCAGTACGAGATCATCGTCGTCGACGGGAACTCCAAGGACAAGACCCGGGAGATCGCGGAAAAATATGCGGACAAAGTGTTCATCCAGACGAGCAAAAAGGTCGGCGGGGCCAGAAACGACGGCGTTCTCGCAAGCAAATATGATTTGATCGTGACGACCGATGCAGACTGTTTCCTGCCGAGACCCTGGCTCGAGACGATCGTAAAGGACTTCGAGAAGTATCCGGATGCATCGGTCATCTACGGCCCGATCTATCCGCTGGAGCCGGGATTCAAGCACAAATTCGAGGTGTTCCTGTACAATATCGTGGTCAGGATCGGAGGAAGAACAGGGATCTTCTACGCGACGCTTGGAGCAAACACGGCGTTTCGGAAAAACCTCTTCATCGAGGCAGGGATGTATAAGGTCTGCGATGCCGGAGACGACTGGGAACTCCCCAAACGCATGAAAAACTACGGACGGGTCGTCCTCGATATGAAGATGATCATCGGCTTTTCGATGCGGCGCTACATCAACTTCGGTCTGTTCCGCTCGGCGTTCCAGTGGTTCTACGTGGTCGCGAAAGGCGGGTTTTCGGACAAACACCAGTACATGGGCAAGGAATATACGAAAAAATAATGGTCACGCTGTATCTCCCTGACGGTCAAATCCTGACGACCCATGCCGGAACGCTTGAGGAGATCCTTCTCCGCCTGGATATGAATCCGTATGAGATCCTTGTCACAAGGGACGGCGAGCTTTTGCTTGCCGATGATCCCGTGGATGAGGACGATGTCCTGCGGGCGACCTCGATCGTGCACGGGGGATAAATGCCGGCAGGGTGCGATCACTGCGAAAAAAAGGCGGTATACGTCGATCCGGTCACGAAGCAGAGGTTCTGCGGTGAACATTTTTCCGCATGGTTCGAAGCGGGCGTTGCGTCCACGATCGAAAAATATCATATGATCGAACCCGGCGACCGGATCGCTGTGGGTCTTTCCGGCGGGAAGGACTCGACGGTTCTTTTGACGGTCCTTGCAAAGTTGGATCTGGAAGCCGAACTCATCCCGATCACGGTGGATGAAGGGATCGGCGGCTACCGGGATGATACGATCCTCGCAGCGACCAGGCTCTGTGATACACTCGGCCTCGCCGACAAACTGGTCTCTTTTACGGATATCTGCGGGAAGACGCTGGACGAACTGCTGGCAAACGATCCCCGGCAGGCGTGTTCGGTCTGCGGGACTTTGCGGCGGCGGGCCCTGAATCAGGCGGCCCGCGAGGTCGGGGCAACCAAGATCGCGACGGGGCACTGTCTGGACGACGAGGCACAGTCGGTTCTGATGAATTATCTGCGGGGCGATCTGACAAGAGTGACGGGGTCGTTTCAGACGAACGCGGATACGCTGTTTCTGCCGAGGATAAAACCTCTCTGTCGTTCGACCGAGCGGGAGACGGTCGCCTACGGACTCGTGAACCGTCTGCTCACCGATCTGCCTGAGTGCCCGTACACGAAGTATGCTCTGCGGGCGGGAGTCCGCAAGGGACTGGGGAAGCTGGAATACAAAAATCCCGGGACGATGATGAATATCGTGACCGGCCAGGAGAAGCTTCTCGCTAAGCTTGGACCACGGGGTGGCGAGATCACGAAGATGGGCCGCTGCGAGATCTGCGGGGAGCCGACGAGTCACCGGCTGTGTGCGGCGTGTGCTCTGCTCGAGCGGCGAGCGTGAATCAGACCGCCTCTTTTTGGCGGCTCTCCCTCTTCAGAATTTTTTATCATAGGTTTTGTGCTGCTGCCAGCCGGGATTCATCGTGCGGCGGCCGGGAGCATACTCCCATGAATATTTTATTGCGCCGCTGACGAACTTTTTTGCCTCACAGACAGCCTCCCTGACCGGAAAACCAAGAGCGATATGTGCCGCGATCGCGGAAGCATAGCAGCAGCCCGATCCGTGGACATCCGTGAACGGCGCGACCTCGCCTTCGATCAGCATCATCCCGTTTTTGTCGGCAAAGACGTCGGTCCCAAGCCTGAAATGTGCGTGCCCGCTTTTGATAACGGCAGCCTGTGCTCCCTGATCGATGAACCAGTATGCCGCCTCCTCCATCGACTCGGCGTCCGCGATCGTGATCCCGGACAAAGCCGCAGCTTCAGGCAGATTCGGCGTTATCACCGTCGTCCGCGGGAGAAGTTCGGCAGTGAGCTTCTCCTGGCCTGCCAGGTCAAGAAGCCGGTACTCTTTTGTTGCGAGAAGCACCGGGTCGACGACGATGTTTCGGCCATCGGGAATGCTCTCAGCGACGATTTTCACCGTCTCCGCATTTTTCAGCATGCCTGTTTTGTAGCAGCCGATCGGGAAGTCCTCTTCGAGGGCGTCGATCTGTTTTCTGATGAACTCCGCGGGGATGCTTGCCGTATCGAGAACGTGCGTGGCGTTCTGTGCGGTCAGGGCTGCGATCACCGTCATCCCCCATACCCCGCAGGCGGCCATGGTTTTCAGGTCGACCTGGATGCCTGCCCCGGCGGACGGGTCGGATCCTGCGATAGTTGCCGCGAAGGCTTTGGTGTTTTCCAGGGAACTCATATCAGATATAGTGGAACGCACGCTTTGAAAATACTTCTTCGAAGGTTTAACCTCATGTCTTTATAGTCTGTCCCTTCACATCTATCTTGTATGGACGTGGAAGGCTTCGTTCGGCGAAGCATGCTGAAGGATATTTCTGAAGATGAAATCGAAAAACTGCTTCAGGAACGCATTCTGGATATAAAGGATATCGATGACGGGTTTGCACGGGACTTCGCGAGGGCCGTCATCGAAGAAGTGAAGGTGACGAGCGGGCTGAAGGGCGATCTGTTCGAGTATGAACATGCCGGCGTTTCGATGGGCGAGTTCGGTGTGGGGTCCCGCGGTTCGGGGGATTTCTATGCGCACAGGAAGATCGCTCATGTGATCGGGCAGACCTCGGCACAGGTCGGTGTCGATCAGATGGATGACGGCGGGGTCGTCGAGGCGAACGGTCAGTATATCATTACAACAGTGGACGGGATGCACTCGCGTCTGTCGGATTTCCCGTTCCTTGCGGGATTCCATGCGACCCGGGCGACGCTTCGCGATGTGTATGTGATGGGCGCCCGACCCGTAGGTCTGATCTCGGATGTGCATATCGCAGACGACGGTGACGTGGCGAAACTGTTCGACTACACGGCAGGGATCACGACGGTCTCGGACGCTTTGGGCGTGCCGCTCGTTGCCGGCTCGACGCTCCGAATCGGCGGGGACATGGTTCTCGGCGACCGGATGACGGGCTGCGTGGGCGTGGTCGGTGTCGCAAATCACGTGACGGCCCGCAGATCCTCGGTCCCGGGGGATGTTCTCTTGATGACGAGAGGAGCAGGCGGCGGGACGATCGCGACGGCCGCTCTGTATTCGGGGAATGCTGACGTGGTGGAGGAGACGATCAATCTGCATTTCCTGAAAGCCTGCGCTGCGCTGATCGAGTCGGAGGTGTTCCCGCATATCCACGCGATGACGGATATCACGAACGGCGGCCTTCGGGGCGATGTGTTCGAGATCGCGGAAACGGCGAAAGCGACGGTGGTTGTCGAAGATGCGCCGCTTCGCGGTCTTATCGCGCCGAAGGTGCTTGCTCTGCTGGATAAGCTCGGGATCGATTATCTGGGCGTGAGTCTGGATGCGCTTCTCGTGATCGCGCCGCCTGAGTATGCGGACGAGATCATCCGGGTCGTTGGAACGGCGGGCGTAAAGATGGAGCGGATCGGATTCGTGCGTGAGGGTCCGGGTGTTTCCCGTCTGATCAAGGACGGCGTGGAAGGAGAGTTCCTGCCAAAGTTCCGTGAGGCTCCCTATACGCCGGTCAAAAAGGTCGTGGACCGGCCGGGCAGGGACTTTGACGAGATGAAGAAGGGGATCGACCGGGCGGCGGACGCGGCACGGGCGAAGAAGGAACGGGTTCTGAAGAGATTGGTTTGAGCAATCTTCCTCTCTCTTTTGTGGAAAAGAGGGACAGCCGATATTTTTTT
>Ga0265294_10008254_pt1 | contig 12201 bp, 8 predicted proteins | sample MunlanPumphouse3_FD_192504 | JGI IMG/M metagenome (GOLD analysis project Ga0265294, IMG submission 192504) | Groundwater microbial communities from a municipal landfill in Southern Ontario, Canada - Pumphouse #3 | ecosystem: Environmental > Aquatic > Deep subsurface > Groundwater | place... | reverse complement strand
CTGGGGGCTAACCGAAACTGACCGTCATCCATATCTCCATTCTTTTGCTATTTTGGATGACCTAAGGTCTACTCTGTTATGTATGAATGCAAAAACAATAATAACCGATCGGACATACGTCACAACCGGCTATAAATGGTGCCCAGAGCCGGAATCGAACCAGCGACACGTGGATTTTCAGTCCACTGCTCTACCAACTGAGCTATCTGGGCAAGTGCAATATACAACTTCAATATGTAGTACTGTTACTGTTTCAATATGCAGCTACAATACATATTTTCGTATAGTTTCAAATATAAAGTGGTGGGCCATCAGGGACTTGAACCCCGGACCTGCCGGTTATGAGCCGGATGCTCTGACCGACTGAGCTAATGGCCCACGTTTTCAGCATGTACCGCATTGGTCGGGGTGACAGGATTCGAACCTGCGACCCTCTGGTCCCAAACCAGATGCGCTACCAAGCTGCGCTACACCCCGTTGGTCATACGGTGCTTATGGCAGGGGCAGAAGGATTTGAACCCTCGGCACGTGGTTTTGGAGACCACTGCTCTACCAACTGAGCTATACCCCTGCATATGGCGGAGAAGATGGGATTCGAACCCATGCACCAGTTGCCCGGCCTAACGGTTTAGCAAACCGTCCTCTTGAGCCTACTTGAGTACTTCTCCAGATTCCGTAAAAATCTTTTTGCAGAGAGGCGAATCCCTTCGGATTCTGCTGCTTTGGCGGAGAGGGTGGGATTCGAACCCACGGCCCCTTTCGGAGTCACTGGTTTTCAAGACCAGCTCCTTAAACCGCTCGGACACCTCTCCTGAGTGAGTATTGTCCACTCCTAAAAAAATGGTGACCCATCCGCGATTCGAACGCGGGACACCTTGATTAAAAGTCAAGTGCTCTGCCAACTGAGCTAATGGGTCTTATGGCTGGGGTAGCAGGACTCGAACCTACGAATGACGGAGTCAAAGTCCGTTGCCTTACCGGCTTGGCTATACCCCAATCTTGAAAATGGCGAGCCCACAGGGATTCGAACCCCGGACACACGGCTTAGAAGGCCGTTGCTCTATCCAACTGAGCTATGAGCCCTTAATGGAGCGGATGATGAGAATCGAACTCACGCTATCAGCTTGGAAGGCTGAAGTTCTACCATTGAACTACATCCGCAAAAATTTGGAGCGGAAGACGAGATTCGAACTCGCGACCCTCGCCTTGGCAAGGCGATGCTCTACCCCTGAGCCACTTCCGCATGTAATTGGTGGAGGGAGATGGATTCGAACCATCGAAAGCTACGCTAACGGATTTACAGTCCGCCCCCTTTAGCCACTCGGGCATCCCTCCATGTATTTAACTGTCAAAGACCTTGTGTCACTATTGGTTTACTGGAGCTGGTGGAGGGAATTCGCGTCTGCTCCGCATCCGCCGTCCTACGCCTCCCTTATTCGGTCGGCTTGGACCTCTCACTGTTCAAAAGTCCACCGGACTTTTTCACAACGCTCGAGCCCTTTCGGGTTCGATTCCCTTCATCTTTTTACTGGAGCTGGTGGAGGGAATCGAACCCCCAACCTGCTGATTACAAATCAGCTGCTCTACCGTTGAGCCACACCAGCATAAACCTCAATTAAAATGTTGGCGACCTGGATCGGGCTCGAACCGACGACCTCCAGCGTGACAGGCTGGCATTCTAACCAACTGAACTACCAGGCCACTTGGTGGGCGCAACAGGGCTCGAACCTGTGACCCCCTGCTTGTAAGGCAGGTGCTCTCCCAGCTGAGCTATGCGCCCAAGTAGTTTTTCACATTTTTAATTGTCTGACACAATTAGTTACTATACAGTATTTGCATTTATGTGTCAAGTTCTATTTTCATCTTTCGACGGTTTTTTTATGCGTCTTGCTTTGCTCCGGAACCCTTGTCCAAATTAGGCTCTACAGCAAGCTCTTGTCTTAGCTCAGAGGTTTGGGTAAGGCTGTCCAACTCTTCTTGAGCCGATTTTTATCTTAACATAGCACCTTTTTTTTGTCAATGAAAATAACTAGTATTTCTTACAGTCACATAGTACTAGGTTTTGATTAATTCCTGTCGTGTTCCCAGCTCTGTAAACTGGCCGCCCGTGAGGTTGGATAGCATGCTCAGCACCTCGTCCCATTTCTCAGGCTCCATGCTAAGATCGATGATGACCTTGTCCTCGTACTTCACGTTGTTAATTGTAAAAAGGCTGCTGTCGGCCAGGTTTTGCAGCTTGCCGAGAAAGCTGTAATCCAGTTTCACAGACAGGGTATTCATTTCCTTTACGTTGCATACACCGGCGGCTTGTATAGCCGCTTTAGCAGCACCTGTATAAGCCCGCACCAAGCCCCCGGTTCCCAGCTTGATGCCGCCGAAGTAACGGGTAACGATCACTGCAATATTGGTAAGCCCCTCTTTGACCAACATTTGCACGATGGGAGCTCCTGATGTTCCTTGAGGTTCTCCGTCATCACTGGCCCACTGCAAATGGCTTTTCTCACCGATCACGTAGGCCGGAACATTATGGGTGGCCGACTTATGCTCGCTGCGGATCTGCTCAAAAAAATCCAACGCGTCTTCTTTCGTTTCAACGGGCCTTGCGTGGGCGATAAAACGTGATTTCTCTATAATATGCTCTGCTAAAGCTTCCTTTTTAATGCTTCGGTACCTTATCATTTTTCCTCCGGGAGTCAGACTCTGTAGGCCTCCAGGCGATGAAAATCTTCAGGAGACAGTTCTACATTCAGATAGGTGCCTTTCTCTGCGTAATCGGTGTTTTCCACCCTATAACGGTTGCACAGGTCAGAGTAGATATCTCCCCGATCGAAGGGAATTAACAGGGCTGTTGGAATCCGATTACCAAATATCCTATCCTTTATCATGCCAACCAGGTCATCCATGTTCTCTCCGTATTTGGCAGACAGGCAAATGCTGTCCTGGCCCTCATACCTAAATCTCTCAGCTTCATCTAAAAGATCTATCTTATTGTAGACCAGGATCTTATCCTTATCACCGGCTCCAATCTCTCTCAGAACCTGGTTGGTCACATCTATGTGAAAGTCGTTCTCTTCATAAGAAGCATCCACTACATGGAGCAATAGATCTGCGTAATTTACTTCTTCCAGAGTGGCCTTAAAGGCCTTGATTAAGGTGTGAGGGAGATTGCTCACAAAGCCTACTGTGTCTATCAATATAAATTCGTGGTTGGTGTCCAGCTTTATATTGCGATGGGATGTGTCCAGCGTGGCGAAGAGCATGTCCTTTTCGGTCACGGTCTTATCTTCCTTCATGTTGTTGGCCAGGAAGCGGTTCATAAGTGCCGACTTTCCGGAGTTAGTATAACCCACCAGGGCCACCATAGGGATACCGGATTTCTCTCGTTGAGACCTCTTGATATTGCGATTGTTTCTGGCCTCCTCCAGTTCTCTTTTGATATCGTCCATCTTTCGTTTAATATGACGGCGATCCGTTTCGAGCTTTTTTTCGCCCGGGCCTCTGGTACCAATTCCCCCTCCCAACCTTGAAAGAGCTTTACCGAAGCCGGTTAGCCGTGGCAGGCGATATTGGAGCTGAGCTAATTCTACCTGGAGTTTTCCTTCCTTTGATGTCGCTCTCTCTGCGAAGATGTCCAAAATTAAAATTGTTCGGTCTATCACTTTCACATTGAGCTTATCTTCCAGATTTCTCAACTGCACTCCCGATAGTTCATTGTCGAAAATGACCATGTCCGCTTCCATGTCAACGCAAAGCTGTGCTAACTCATCAGTTTTTCCACTTCCTAGATAGGTTGCACTTTGCGGCCTGGCCCTGCTTTGGATCAACTCCCCTATCACTTCGATGCCGGCTGCCTCCGCCAGGCCGCTGAGTTCCGCCATGTAATAGGATATATCCTCATTCAGTTCCAGTCCTGCCAAAATGGCGCGGGGAGGGTTCAGACTCGCCCCTTCATTGTTTTCATATAAATTATTCATAGAGCTATTATACCACACAAAAGTAGATTTATAAAAGGTGGCCACGGGATCTGTCCCCCTGGCCGCCTCTTTGCCCACTAATTTGCATCCAGGTCCATACCATCTAAAATGTCACGGTCAGGAACCTGCACATAGGATTCGGGAATCTCACCCAAAATAACCGCTTCCGCAACTAATAGCGTCGTTTCCACTTGAATTTGCTTTTCGGAGAAAGGAACCACCACTTTCGCCGTGTTGATAACTTCCAGATATACTTTGTATTTGGTCTGGTTGATTCCTGCTTCGGTTAGTTCCGTAATGAAGTCAATCTTCGTGGTTCCCAGAGGTAGAACCTTGAGTTTGACTGACGGACCTGTCTGAGAGAGGATTTGATTGCCCAGAACACTTCCGATAGGTATCTTCACCTTCTCCTCACCGATACTCTTCAGCCTCTGCTGGATTTCCCAGGCGAGATCATAAGAAAGCAGGTTCATAGCCGATGAGTTAGCTTGAACTAATGTGATCTTACCCGCTTCATCAGTTCTTATATCCAGCAAGTCACCGAAATTGCTACCGGATTCATATTTTTCTCGCACCACCTCATTGACGATTTGCATCATCATCGATTTTGCTTTGAGCTCGCCTATAGAGGAGATGGCCGGCTTCACAATCCGCTCAGTAAAAAAAAGTCCATAACCCATCAACACTGCGCAAGCAAGCAGAAGTAGGAACCACTTTTTCTTTTTCTGTTGTCCTCTATCCTGGCGCCACATAAAAAAACCCCCGTCGTACCATTATATGTCGGCAGGGGTTGATGGGTGCATAAAGGGCGTATCAATCGCTGGATTTCTCCAACTCATTTTTGAATTTATTGTTGAGAATTTTGATATGAGTTCCCTTCATACCCAGGGATCTCGTCTCAATAACGCTTGCGCTTTCCAATTTTCTGAGGGCATTGACGATGACAGATCTGGTAATCCCGGAACGATCTGCGATTTTGCTGGCCACCAATAAACCTTCCGTGCCCTTAAGCTCCTTGAATATCTGGCGTACAGCCTCTATCTCGGAGTAGGAAAGCGTAGCGATTGCCATTTGTACGACGGCAGTTTTGCGCAGTTCCTCTTCCTGCTCCATGGTCTTCTTTCGAAGGATTTCCAACCCGATAATGGTAGCCCCGTACTCGCCCATGATCACATCCTCAGCGGAAAACCGGGGCAAATACCTGGTAGCCACAAGTGTACCCAGGCGCTGACCACCGCTCACTATAGGAACGATCAGATAGTATTTCTCAAAGGTGTCATACTCGTATTTGAAAATTTCCAATGCTTGCTCGTGGGTCACATTGACCATGGTCTCTGACACCTTAAGCAATGCGTCGCTGTATTCAGAGGGAAATTTTTCAATACCGGTCTCAGGATCAACGATAGCAGCACTCTCTGATTCAATCTTATAATGAACTCCTAAAACCTTGCCTCGTTTGTTTACCACATAGACATTTGCATCTTCCAATTCACTGAGAATTGCGCAAAGGTCATTGAAAGAAAATACTCCTGAGGTACTTTCCTGTAGAACCCAATTCATCTTTCTAATCTTGTCAAGCAAATCCATCGCCATGATGTCACATACCTCCGTCTGCTGTTATTAATATACTTATTATACACTAAGTTTCGACAATGGGATAGATAATTATTATAATTTTCAAAATATTAATATCTATTAATATTTTGTCATTATAAAATAAATCTATCTATGTTATCTGCCTGTATGCGGTCCATGAATCTTTCCTTGACATATTCTTCATCAATAATGATTTCCGGTTCCGGTGTATCGGGTATATTAAAAGATATTTCTTCTAATAACTTTTCCATAACTGTGTGAAGCCGCCTGGCACCAATGTTTTCCGTCTGCTCGTTGGTGAGATATGCCATAGTTGCAATCTCATCAATAGCATCTTCTGTAAACTCCACCTTCGTGCCTTCCGTTTCAAGAAGCATCTTGTGCTGTTTGAGTAGCGCATTCTCCGGTACAGTTAGGATCATCACGAAGTCTTCCTTTGTTAAGTTCTCCAACTCTACCCTTATGGGAAACCTGCCTTGAAGCTCAGGAATCAAATCGGTGGGCTTCGCAGTGTGGAAGGCACCTGCCCCGATGAAGAGCATATGGTCTGTCTTAACGGGGCCATACTTCGTCTTTACTACACTGCCCTCTACGATAGGCAGAATGTCGCGTTGTACCCCTTCCCTGGACACATCTGCACCGGATTTAAAACCGGAGTTAGATGCAATTTTATCGATTTCGTCAATAAATATAATGCCGTTTTGCTCAGCACTTTCCAGAGCTTCCGCTGTGACCTGGTCCATATCTATGAGGTTCTGGGCTTCCTGCTCCCGGAGAATTTTCCGTGCATCACGAACCGTAAGTTTCTTCTTTTTCTTCTTCTGAGGTGCCATGTTGCCAAAAATGTTACCTATAGCGATGCTCATTTCTTCATTGCCCAAGTCCAGATTATTTCCTTTTGGTGCTTCGGCAATGTCTACTTCTATAAATTGATCCTCCAATAGCCCATCCCGCAGCTGTTGACGTACCTGCTCCCTGGCTAGCTCTGTTTCTCCCTTGCTCTCGTCAAGATCTGCTTCTTTAGGCGGTTGCTGTTGTTGATTGGCCTGGAAGCCGCCTCCCAGTATGAAATCAAACGGGCCTCTGACACCGCCACTGCTCTGGGCGTGTTTCTTCTTTCCCGGTATGATAGCTTCTATGATTTTTTCTTCCGTTATTTCGTCCGCAATAGAGTACTTATTCTGTAAGTGATTCTGCTTTGTGATTCGGATCGCTGCTTCAACGAGATCCCGTATCATGGAGTCTACATCGCGACCGACATAACCCACCTCGGTGAATTTCGTCGCTTCTACTTTGACGAAGGGCGCGTCCATGAGCTTTGCCAGCCTTCTGGCAATCTCTGTCTTTCCCACTCCGGTGGGTCCCATCATGAGTATATTTTTAGGTGATATCTCTTCTCTCATCTCGTCTGGTAGCTGGCTCCTGCGATAACGGTTTCGAAGGGCGATGGCTACTGATCTCTTTGCGCTATCCTGGCCGATGATATATTTGTCCAATTCCTGAACGATTTCTCTTGGTGTCATAGAATATAAGGTTCCCAAATCTCTACCTCCTGTTAATTTGATGAAAGCGGGCTGCTACAGCTTCTCTACCGATATGTGGTCGTTTGTATACACACAAATAGAAGCAGCAATGGAAAGAGCCTCTCTGACGACTTCCTCTGCACTCAAATCCGTGTGATTGTAAAGTGCATTTGCCGCTGCATAAGCATAGTTTCCGCCTGAACCAATGGCCACGAAATTCTCATCGGGCTCTATCACTTCTCCGTTGCCGGAAATCAACAGCAAGGTTTCTTTGTCTGCTGCCAGCATCAAAGCCTCCAGATTACGCATAGCCCTGTCTGTTCTCCAGCTTTGTGCTAAGGCTACCGCAGCTCTTTTCAAATTGCCACCGTGCTCTTCAAGCTTTTTTTCAAACTTCTCAGTTAAGGTGAATGCATCTGCTACTGAGCCGGCAAAGCCTGTTACTACCGAATTCTTATATATCTTTCTTACTTTCTTAGCAGAGTGCTTCATTATTGCTGTTTCGCCCATTGTTACTTGGCCGTCCCCACCAATGCAAACATCTCCGTTATCACGTTTTACTGCTACAATTGTCGTTGCATGAAAATATCCCATTTGTACCTCCGGATGTCATTAGATTTTATATAAAATATTTTGTGTATTTACTATTCTTTGTACCCACATTCCCCATTGGAGCAAACATAATTGGTCGTTTTTGTTTTCTTTTCTGTAAGCAGGGAATTACATTTCGGGCACTTTTGGTTTACAGGTTTATTCCAGAATAATTGGTTGCATTCCGGATAGCCGCTGCATCCGAAGAAGAGCTTTCCGGTCTTGCTCTTTCTGGACACAATATCCTTCCCACAGCGTGGACATTTAACATCGATTTTATTCATCTTTGCCTTTGTGTTTTTACAATCCGGATAGCCGCTGCATGCAAGGAATTCACCAAACCGTCCATGTTTTACTACCATGGGTTTTCCGCAGAGCTCACAAACCTCATCCGTGACCTCATCTTCCAATTTGATACGTTCTATATCCCTGTCTGCAATTTCCAGCTCCTTGCTGAGAATGTCATAAAACTCTTTGATGATCAAGGTCCAGTCCGTATGCTCCACTTCTACGCTGTCCAGTCTATCCTCCATATCCGCTGTAAAGCTGGTATCCGCAATTTCAGGAAAATACTGTTCCATGAGCTCCGTCACCAGAAAACCCAGATCTGTTGGAACCAGACTTTTCTTCTCTCTGTTGATGTATTTACGATCAATCAGAGTAGCAGTAATCGGTGCATAAGTACTGGGCCGTCCAATATTTTTTTCTTCCAGATCCCTTACAAGGGACGCCTCTGAAAAACGGGAAGGGGGTTGTGTGAAGTTCTGATCTCCTGTCAAGTCTACGAGAGAAAGCTTTTCACCCACCTCCAAAACCGGCAACATCTTGTCTTCATCTTCTTCATTTGTATTGTTGTAGATATGCAAATATCCTTCAAACTTCATACGGCTGCCTGTAGCCCTAAAGGTGTAGTCGCCGTTTTCTATTTCTGCCGATACTACATCAAATACTGCAGACGCCATCCGGCTGGCCAGGAAACGAGACCAGATTAGTTTGTAAAGTCCGTATTGATCCTTGGTCACAGTCCCCTTGATGTCATCCGGATGAATGTTGATATTGACAGGCCTTATAGCTTCATGGGCGTCCTGAACGTCTTTCTTTTTGTTTGCAAAGACATGATTGCCCACAAATTCGTCCGAGTACTTTTCGCGTATATATTCAAGTGCTGCATTATGAGCTTCGTCGTTGATCCTCACGGAGTCGGTTCTGATGTAAGATACGAGACCGACGGTGCCATGCCCTTTTACTTCCACGCCCTCATATAGCTGCTGAGCAATCAACATGGTCTTTTTCGTGTAAAAACCTAGCTTGTTAGAGGCTTCCTGCTGCATACTGCTGGTTGTAAAGGGTGGAAAGGGTTTCTTTATCCGCTCCTTTTCCTCTACGTTTTTCACTACATAGCCGTCCTTATCAAGAGCTGCAATCGCCTGGTCGGATCTCTCTTTATTGTCTATGGTCAGCTTTTTTCCTTTGTATTCAGCGAGCTTTGCTGTGAATTGCTTTTTTTTATCCTTTGCCTCCCCATCGTGCATCTTCTCCAGAAGGGCAGATATTGTCCAATACTCTTTGGGAATAAAATCGCGAATGAGTTTTTCGCGATCACAGATAATTTTAAGAGCAGCCGATTGCACCCGGCCTGCAGAAAGTCCTCTGCGAACCTTTCTCCAAAGCAAGGGACTGATCTTGTAGCCCACAAGACGATCCAATATCCGTCTTGCCTGCTGAGCATCCACCAATTTCCTGTCAATCACTCTTGGGTTTTTCACTGCATTTTGAACTGTCTGTTTGGTGATTTCATTGAACTCGATACGACAGGCTTCTGACTCATCGATGCCGAGCAAATAGGCTATGTGCCACGAAATAGCCTCGCCTTCGCGATCAGGGTCAGTGGCCAGGTAGATCCGTGACATGTTTTTTGCTTCTTTCCTTAAATTTTTTATAATATCGCCTTTGCCGCGAATGGGAATGTACTGGGGATTAAAGTTGTCTTCGATGTCGATACCTAATTTACTCTTCGGTAAATCCCTTACATGACCTACCGAGGCAACGACTTTATATTTACTTCCTAAAAACTTTCCAATCGTCTTCGCTTTTGAGGGGGATTCCACAATCACTAAGTACTTATTACTCATAAAAACCTCCTGGTTGTCGTGCAGTTTCAGAGAAGCAGTACTAGATCTATATATAAATAGTAGAAACTATTACTACATTGAATGATTATATTGGTAAATACACTATTTTGCAACATGTATTTTGCCCATGGAGGTTCGAACCACACCTTTCATCTCTAAAATTGTGACCAAAGCTCCCACTGCGGCCGGCGCCTTGCCGGATATCATGCATAACCGGTCCAGAGTCACGGAGCCGTAGTCCGTTACGAATTGTAGTATAATCTCTTCATCCTCACCTAACAGGGCTCTTTGTTTTCTTGAGGAACGTATTTCACGTATTCCTAAGAGATCTAATATATCGTCCACATCTGCCAGAGGAGTTGCGCCGTCCTGAATCAGTTTGTTGGTACCGATGCTGTAAATACTATCGATATTTCCCGGTACTGCAAAGACCTCTCTGCCTTGATCTAAGGCCAGTCCTGCAGTAATGAGAGAACCACTACGCAGGCTGGCTTCTGCCACGAGAACGCCATAGGACAACCCACTAATGATGCGATTGCGCGCAGGGAATTGACCCTGCAGGGGTGGGCTCCCCGGCGGGTATTCGGATAAAATCAGCCCGGCACGGGAAATTCTATTCATCAGATCTCTGTTTGTTCTGGGGTAGCAGATATCGGGCCCGCAGCCCAGTACCGCAATGGTATTCCCGCCTGCATCCAGCGCACCCATATGCCCGCAGGAATCGATTCCCGATGCCATACCACTTACTATGGTAACCCCATGCTCCGCAGCCCGTTTCGCAATATGATACGCTGCCCATTTCCCGTAAGGCGTTGCCTTTCTCGCACCTACAACTGCCAGACATGGTGTGTCACATAGATTGAGATTGCCTTTATAATACATTGTAGAGGGCGGATTTTTGATTGCCCTCAGCAGTTCAGGAAAACCTTCATCTTTCAAGGAAATTTCACGGATAGGCATTTCTTCTTTAGCGTTTTTCATAACTATTACCCATGGTAAAAAAACGGTTATAACTAATTGCCTCAGCCACATGTGTTGCTGAGATATTTTCAAGCTCCTCCAGGTCGGCCATAGTCCTTGACAGTTTGACGATTTTCTGAGCAGACCTGGCGGTAAGATTGTAGGTTTTGAAAGCCATCTTTAACAGCTGCTTCGATTCACGGTCCAAAGGACAGTATTTTTCCATTATAGAAGGGGTGAGCTGGGAGTTGTAAGAGATATTCTCCTTTCGATACCGGTCGATCTGAACAGATCTGGCCGCCTCTACCGTGCTGCGCATTTGCATAGAATTCATCCTTTTGCAATTATTTTCGCCTCCCTCTATCAGTTCTTCATAAGGCACAGGGAAAATCTCGATATGCATATCAATTCGATCTGCCAAGGGTCCTGAAATCTTCGATAAATACTGCAATATTTGGTGTTCGCTACAGATGCATTTTTGAGTACTGTGACCGTAATATCCACATGGACAAGGATTCATAGCTGCCACCAGCATGATCTTAGCCGGATAGGTAACTGTGGCAAAAGTGCGTGAAATGGTTATCTCTTCGTCCTCGAGAGGCTGCCGCAGAGCTTCCAAGGCTTTTCTTTGAAACTCCGGAAACTCATCTAAAAAGAGTACTCCAAAATGCGCCAGAGATACTTCACCCGGTTTTGGCTTTGAACCACCGCCGGCCAAAGCTGTCGCCGATGTCGTGTGATGGGGTGATCGAAAGGGTCTAACTGTTACTAACCCATCCGACGCGGGTAGCTGGCCGGCAAGGCTATAGATTTTGGTTACTTCTAGAGATTCTTCATAGGTCATAGCCGGAAGGATGCCCGGAAGCCGATGGGCCATCATGGTTTTTCCGGCTCCGGGGGGGCCAACCATCAAAATATTGTGGGCCGCAGCAGCCGCCACTTGCAGAGCTCTTTTGACACACTCCTGCCCGGCTACGTCGGCAAAGTCTTCCGAAGTAGAGCCACTGCCTGCAGGAGACTTCTGAGGCCGACCTTTATAGGGCATGACCGGTTGAAATCCGGACAGATGCGCTTCCACTTCCGCAATATGCTTCACAGGATATATTTCTAAATCCTTTAGGATGGAAACCTCCTGCTTGTTGCCTGCAGGGAGGATTAACCTCTCTACTCCCCTGTTTCGAAGCCCGATGGCGAGAGCTATTGCGCCTTGTACTGGGTTCACCCTGCCGTCCAACGAGAGTTCACCCATAAATGCGTAACGCTCCGCCTCCTCCGTATTTATATCACCAGAGGCAGACATAACTCCTATTGCTATGGGCAGATCGAAGTGTGTACCTTCCTTCCTGCTTCCCGCAGGTGAAAGGTTAACTGTAATCCTCTTGGAAGGAAACCGATATCCCGCATTGATAAGAGCTGCGCGTATTC
>Ga0265294_10008252_pt1 | contig 12203 bp, 16 predicted proteins | sample MunlanPumphouse3_FD_192504 | JGI IMG/M metagenome (GOLD analysis project Ga0265294, IMG submission 192504) | Groundwater microbial communities from a municipal landfill in Southern Ontario, Canada - Pumphouse #3 | ecosystem: Environmental > Aquatic > Deep subsurface > Groundwater | place... | reverse complement strand
TTAGGATTAGTTACTCTTACTCCGTTTTCCCAACGATTGACTGCTTCTCTTGCATTCTTGTCATCTAAATGTTGTCTGTAATAAGCTACCGGCCCTCCACAGGTTATATCAGCTAGAATATATCTTACTGTAGCCTCTTCGTACCTATCATCAGTAGATAATTTCACATCCATTCCGTCGATAGCTCTATTTGTCCCTTTGTATGTTATTGTCCAGCTACCATTTACAATTTTCCTTTCAAAGCTGTTAGGATTAGTTACTCTTACTCCGTTTTCCCAACGATTGACTGCTTCTCTTGCATTCTTGTCATCTAAATGTTGTCTGTAATAAGCTACCGGCCCTCCACAGGTTATATCAGCTAGAATATATCTAACTCTTTCTTCACTTTGCCCATAAAGATTTGATGTCAATCCTATCAGTATTAGGATTAATAGTATTCTCGTTTTCATTTATACCTCCTTTTTAATTAATATGTTATTGCGTTAAAATTTTTGTATAATAGTTTTTATTGTTTTGTTTATCAATAGTTTCTGGCGTCAAGAAAGTCGAATTTAATATATTGTTAGCTTTTTAACTTTGTCATAAATATTTAACAAGAATTCTATCTGAATTCCCCTTTATTGTTGGAGTTTGTTTTTTCCCTTTAATTCTTCTTGCATAATATGGAATTCCTTCAGTCTGAGAAGATATATAATCATAAATTTCTTGAAAGGAAAGTTTGCCATCTTTATTAATATCAGAGTTTTGCTTGTCTTTAATTGCACGTAGGAAAAAATATGTAAACAATCCATGTTGCTGTTCACTGTACCAGCAAGAAGGTTCTGTTGCTGCTGATGATGATATTAGGACACCGTTTGGGATCATAAATGCAGGGTCTTGAACTTTGGGTAAAATTGAAGCACTTATGTCTGTGTAAACATCTTCTCCTGAAAAACACGCATCTTGAATGACGGTAACACTTTTAGCTGGCAATTTTGCTAAATTTTCATAAAAAGTTTCTATACTGTATCCTCTGAATTCAATATAATTTGGGTCACAATCAACAGGCAAGAAATAACCTTTAAAGCTTTTTAATCCAGGAGCTCCATGACCTGAATAGTAAATATAAACATCTGATACATTTGGTTTGACCATATTGAAAAGCTTTCCTTCATTGAATTCCTTGTTCCCGAAAAGTTCTTCAAAATCAGATTTATTAATATTCTCAAGATATATGATGTTTCCTGATTTCAATCCTAAAACATTAATAAAATAATTTCTAAAGCTTAAAGCATCATTAATGGCATAATCAACATTTGGAGCTTTTTGATACTCTTTGTTTCCAATTACTATTGCAACTGCATCTGGTTGAGACATTTTTGTTCCAGGAATATCTTTATCTATGTTAATTTCCTCCTTGATAGCTATTACCTCTTCTTTTTCACTTACATTAACATCCAATTCTCCAGAACTGATAGTTACTGGTGCAAATGCTAACTGTATATTATTTCGTTTAAAAACAAGTTTATCACGATAGTCATAGTTATAGATTTTGTTATTTATCGGATTCTGAACAGAAACAGATAAGAGAGCAAATCCATCATTCGTTAATGTATATCTAGGTCTTATAAACTTTAGCTTATTTCTCCCTGTATCAAAAAATTTTGCCTCAAAATTTGATACTGGAATATGTAAATAAATAGGAGGTATACCAACAAATGTTATCTTATACACCTCATTATCAGGATCAAAGTCTAATTCATTAATGTGTAAAAAAATTATAGAATTTGCTAATTCGTTAATTTTTAAAATAGTAAGTTCTCTAACTTTATTTTCCCTTGATTTAGAATTCACTCTTTTTATAAATTCTTCAGTACTTTCATAGCGACCTTGCAATTGCCATTGATTAATTTCATCATTTACACTTTTTTCAATTTCATTTTTTATTTTGGAAATATCGAAAATAGCAACATCAAAGGAAACAGTATTTTGTGTGAATGCATTATCTAAAGAGATAAGAATCAAAGCTGAAATTATAAATAATTTTTTCATATTTTAAAAGATTAATCCTAATCCGACAGAGATAAATGGGGAATCATGAGACATAGAATAGTTAATTGGAATAGATATTGGGCCAAGTATCTTAAACATAATTCCTACTTCAAACAATGGGCCAATATCCGTTATTGTCCAATCATTAAAATGGTCAATCCTATTAATAAAGTTTTCATCATAACGACTAACACCAGCACCTACCCAAATAGAAAATAACTTATTTCTTGTCATATAACCAATTCCACCTGAAAGTCCTTTATAATTTTCTGAATACTCCCAATCCTCGGTGGAAATATTCTCGCTTTCATAATAATTATTTTTAAAAGCACTTAAATAAGTAATTAAGTACCCTTTATAATACCCTTTCTTACGCAAGCTTAAACCCAACATAACTTTTGATCCTGAAAGGAATTCATCAATGAGTCCATCTAAATCCCACCGATTTGAGTAGTTTATAAATAGCGAAGTCCCAGAATAATATTGTTGATCTTTTAATCTTATATCTATTGAAGCAATAATGCCATTTGTTGAGGCAGTCACATCCCAAATGATTTTTTTATTTTTCCCATATGAGACCTTTTCCCCAATATCTCCACTTCCATTTTTAATTCTTGAGTATGTTTGTCCTCCATCTAAAGAATATTCTGCTATTATTGAATAATAGCTAGAACCTTTGGATTTGGTTAAGTCATAATATATATGAATATAATCACCAGACCGTGTAACACGAATATTTTGTATGTTATTTTGAGAGAAGACATTTGTGCCTATTATAATTATTAATATTGTCAAGTAGATTTTTTTCATTTCTTTACTTTCGCATTAGATTTATTATATATATTTTCAGACACTTATCTTTTGGAGAAATTGCAGCAACTTTTTTGTTAAATTGTTTGTGGGAAATTGACTTACTATCCCAATGTCGATTCTCTTTCAGGTATAGAAAAAACAATAAGATGTTGCTATTGTTTTCTTCATTCTCCATTTCAATCGAATAGCCTGGTTTGTATGCAGGATTAATAGGGAAGACAGTTTTTTCATCTTTCAGAAATAATACGTCTTTCTTATCACTTAGATAATCAGAAATGGTATTTTCATATGGATATAAAACAGATATCTCATCATTACTCTGAGTGAAAATATACAAATACCCATTCTGAGAAGGTCTAAAAGAAAATGAAATAGGTTCGCTGCTTAGATAAGATCCATTTAAGCCATCAATTTCAAATGTGAAGTTGGGGTCGGGATGATCATTGTACTTAATAACCTTCGCTCCCCAAAGCTCTGCAGTTATTTCAAATCCATTTGGTTTATATAAAATGGTATCATAGTCAAGAATACTACCACCAATAAAACTGGATTGAAGGTCCCAATATTGAAATACATTTATGTTGCCATTTAAAGAGTAATTAGATTCGCTATATATGCTTCTTAATTCAATAGAAATCCCTGCCTTAAGTAATGCGTTTTCGAAAGCGATATTCAATGCTCTTTTTTTTGCACTTTCAAGAGTTTCAGTTTCTCCTTGTTGACAAGTCCCAGTAGTATTAATATTATTGACAATTTGTTGTGCTATTGAACTGTAACTAACAGTAAAATAAATTAATAATAACAATAGAAGCCTGCTGATCATCTAATTTCTAATATTCAAATTCCCGTCAAAAATTTCATCAACCACCTTAATGACTTCTTGTGCATTTTCAATTTTCTCATTAGATATAATTTTCTCTTTAACATTGGAGGCGGCTGCTTTTAAGGCTTTTACATAATAATCTCCTGGAATGTACATTTCTGCTTTAACTTGATACATGCCTTTTTTCTCTGTAATTACCACTTCTCCTGGTTTTAAATTGGATGCAATATTTTCTGTGACTGAACTTATTATGTCTCTTATGACATTCACAGACTCTCCACCAATTACTGCTGTCTTTTCATCTAATCGAGCAAAAAGAGTTTGTCTTAATGAACGAGATAAAGTAGTTGCTGCTACAGTTTGAGCTGATTTTATTGCTGTAGCTTTAATATCAACAGGTGCACCTTCGCCTATTACAATAATTGAAGGCTTTTTGATAATCTTTGTACCATCTTCATTTAATTCATCCTTATCAGCTATTCTTAATGCTTGATAAGTTTCCATGCTACCATCTTCTGTTTTTACAACTGATGTACCAACCTTTTTCTGAGTTGAGCAACCGAACAGTGCTAAACTAATTGCTACCAGAACTAACTTGCAAATTGATTTTTTCATATTCATAGTTATTATTAGTGAATAATAGATATTTATCTTTTCCAAACTTGCTATTAACAGTACTAAAAGTATTTATAGTGTGCATATACTCTGGGAAGCACCTATCAGTAATTAATAACCAGATATAACACTTAAACAATGCAAAAAAAAATCTATAGCCTGTTATGGACTTTTGAGGCACATTTATGTTTATAATATTTTGAGCTTATACATTTCAAAATACAAAATTTCAAATCTGGAATAAATCATAACCTCCTAATATATCACAAATGCATTAAGCAAATCCATTATTTACAAATCATTTGTAGACACTAGTTTCCGAAAGACACGTAGAGCGGTTACATAAAAACCTGTATGGTTAATCTGATTGTTTTTACATATTTCATTCAAATATATAATAAAAATCTTTTAAAACCTGAAAGAAATATTTTTTAATTATTTAAACAGGATTAATGTCTGGAACAGGATTTTCTATCATCATCAACAGTCATCAGAACATTCCTTCAGATGACCGAAGTCGGCCTTCACAAATGACCTTTTTCCCGGGGTGTGACCAATAATCTAAAATACAGCAAAAATGGGTACCATTATGCATCGATAAGGAAACTTTTTAATAATCAAGTGTAATCGGTATTTTGTTTCCCCATATTTTCGTACCCAGGAATCCTCACGTTTTGCCAAATAAACGTCCCCATCGAGTGGCAAAAAATCCAAATAGAAAAAAACTTAATCCAAATTAGTCAAAATCCAACGAATTTGTGTCAAAAAATTAGCAGAATAACAGAAACTTGGGTAATTTTATCTGTGGTTTAACTAATGCTTACCCTTTTACTTTATCATAACATCATGAGCGAATTAAAACAAATTAATGCAGTGCCAAAAACCGGGCAGGAGCCAATTTCTAATATTATAAGAGGATATCGCAAAATGCGACAACATTAAATCCCACTTTTAAATCCCTCGAATTCGAGGGATTTTGAAAGGATTTTACCGCGAACCATTAGCTTCAAGTACAACCACAACCCTGGAACCTACCTCGACAAAAAATAGAATTTTTAAAAACAAAAATAACCCTCTAATCAATCCAATCATGCTAAAAAATTTCTTAATCCTCATAATAGCAATAATCCCTGTAATCACTAGTCATTCAGGTATTAACAACTATTCCCCCGACACACTCACCCCAACCGACACTACAAAATCTCAGAAGTATATTAAATACAGTCCGGAAGAGATTCCTAAACTCTCATATCAAAATTTTGTCTCCTTTTTAACCCACAAGGTAAACGATCTGACCTTACTGTTTGGAAGCTACCGGCCGGAACTTAAGGAACACTCAGAAAAAAAAGATTTCGGTCAGCGACTACTGGTATTTAATGACAAAAATGAAATTGTATTCACGTCTATAGGCGCTCAGGACAGCAGAAGCTTTTACCCGTCATATTTTAAATCAGATGACCTTTCCCCCATCTTTCTTCTGGTTGAACTCGGTGACGAAGGAGGCACCTGGGGAAATCTCGTTTTTACAATATCCGGTAATACCATTAAGTATATTGGAAGCATTGATTTAGCAATTCCTGAAAAAAATGATTGTGAGCTAACATATTATGATATTAGTGAATATACCGAAATATCTAAATCCGGCAATAAATACAGATTTGATTTTAAAGCTGACACAATAACTTATAAACCTCTGAGAAGTGACTATGAGAAAAATATAAATGCAAAAGAATGGTATTATCTTTATGACAACGATACTCTCAAACTGATGAAGAAATAACAGCCAAATGCACTGCAAAGGTTACTCTGTTAGAATTCCCCATTAATGAGAATACACATCTAAACAAACCATCCTGGAACAAAAAGATTACATATATAAGGAATTTTACTTGTCGTCTGACAACATTGCCCGATGGAAAAAGGTATTATACCAATTATTAAAAGGCGGTGACACATGAAATATAAATCTCTTCAAAAAAAAGTATTAAAAATGCTGCTGATTTTAGTTTCAATAATGATTAGTCTGCTTGTCACTCTATTCATTTTCTTACTAATACAAAGCCCGGGAAAGCCCAACCCTTTTTTAGATAAATCGGGAAAACTTCTTGAAAATAGTCTTTCTGAAAAAATATTTATAGATATAGGTGGTGTAAAACAAGGGATGTTTATCATGACCAAAAGCCTTGATAATCCGGTTTTGCTGTATGTACACGGTGGACCAGCTTTTCCTAACTATTTCCTGATTGATAAGTATAAACCGGGACTTGAAGATTATTTTACGGTTTGTTACTGGGAACAACGTGGAGGTGGACTTTCATTTACTCCCGAAGTTAGTTTGGAAAGCATGAATTTTAATCAATTTACCACTGATGCAATCGAAGTAACAAATTACTTACGCAAAAGATTTAAAAAAGAAAAAATTTATATTCTTGCACATTCCGGAGGAACTCCAATTGCTCTAAGAGCCGTACATAAAGCCCCTGAATTATATCATGCGTATATTGCAATGGCGCAAAATACCAATCAAAAAGAATCTGAAAAAATTGCTTATAAGTACATGCTCGATAAATATTCAGAAAACGGTAACAGCAAAGCTATTAATAACTTAATAAAATACGATGTTTTAAATTCAGACAACGACATTGCGCTTTATTATAAATCACTAATCCGTGATAAGTCAATGCACGAATTAGGGATTGGCACTATGCACCAAATGAATTCAATATTTTGGGATATCTTCGTTCCTGTTTGGATGTGTAAAGCTTATACACTCAAAGAAAAAATCAACATTTGGAAATCGAAATTTTCATTCCTGCCCAAAACAAGTCTTATTAATGAATTATTTTCTACAGATCTTACAACGGAGATCAATAAAATAGAAATTCCAGTTTACTTTGTTTCCGGGAAATATGACTTGACTGTAAATATTGATCTGTCGAAAGCATACTTGAAACAACTGCAAGCTCCACAAAAAGGATTTTATACCTTTAGTAAATCTGCACATAGTCCGTTGTATGAGGAATCTGAGAAATTCAAAGAGATTTTAGAAAATGATATTTTAAAAGGATGTACCAATTTGAGTGATAAAGAATAAAACCCGGCAGTTTACCAGAACAAACCAGACATTATGCTTAATCAATAAAATAACATAGAATGAAAACCGATTTAATCACCCTCCTTGAGATTGATGACAGGTTCCTTGCAGAAGATATCCAGCAGCTTCTGGAACAAAATCAGATCTACTCAATTCTGATTTCTGATAATCCCGCCTCTTCTATTATGAATGTCTATTCCGGGTTCAATCCTTTAGAAAATATCAGCATTCAAATTAATAAGAGTGACCACCAGAAAGCCATTGAAATATTAACCAACAGCGAATACAAAGTTTTATTATCATGAACGAAAACAACTATATGCCCAACATGCAAAAAATACTCTTTCTCGTTAAAGAATTACATAACAGAGGATTTTATGATATATGTGTAATCCCCTCATTATCACCTTCAGGATTATCCCGGCGTTGCTCTTTCCTCATAAATGGAGACAGAGAAAGAATAGAAATTATAAGTTCCAACTGGATTCAGGAGGTCATAGACATTCATGAAAAAAATATAAATGCAAAAGAATGGTATTATCTTTATGACAACGATACTCTCAAACTGATGAAGAAATAACAGCCAAATGCATTGCAAAGGTTATTCTGTTAGGATTCCCTATTAATGAGAATACACATCTAAACAAACCATCCTGGAACAAAAAGATTACATACTCAGAGAAATTGAAAAGATAGGACTAATAATAAGTTCTATCAGGCAAAAGCTATTTGGAGGGAAAGAAAATATATCATTAACTATTGAAAATAAGATTAATGACGTTTCGGAAATGCTTTTAGAAGAATCAGATTTCAATCTAAATAAATTTTTATCCTTAAGTATTCAAGAGTCAAATGAATATATTAGTAATTTTAAAGGATTCAGTAATGAAAACATTGAGCTGTTAGCTGACTCTATTTTTCAAATATGTTCGATGGATAACACCAGTGATTCAAAAAAATATCTTGAAAAAGCATTGCAGCTTTATGAACTTTGCAATATGAAAAGTAAAACCTTTTCTTTCAAACGTGAGAATAAAATAGCAACAATTAAAAATACTCTAAAAAACGAGTAATAACCATTATAAGGAATTTTACTCGTCATCTTACAATTTCAAGACAAAACCAACATTTACAAATTATTAAAAAGAGGTAACAACTTGAAATTCTACGCGCTCTCATCAATGACTATTAAGACCAAAAGAACACAGTAAATTATGAGATCAAAAATTATTCTGACAACAATATTGCTCGTATTGACATTGCATTCATACGGACAAGGTTCATGGGAAAACTGGGACAGGAATTATAAAGAAAAAGATTATAAAGAGATAATTAATGCTGAAAAACAATATGCTGACAGCGTAGAACAAAACAAAGAAATTCCCCAGTATTATTCACGGTTTGACAAATATAAAATTACAGCAAAACTAATTGGTGAGACAAGACCAATTGACTGTGAGGTTTTTATGTCAATGAAAAGAGTGTTTAGTTTGTTCTTTGGCAATCCGTCTCGATTGGACGGATTAATATTTAATGAATATCTCTTTGAAATTGACGGATCAGAGGTCTGGATGCCAATTCAAGTACAATTGGAAAATCCGTTAATAAATGAAATTGACAAAGGGACAGAGACGTTTTTGTATTGTTTGTTCCTAAACGAACATAATCAGGACGGTAAATTATTTAATACCTTCCTGATATCAGAATTTAGAAAGAAATAACCGCCACTGACACTTGGAATATTAACCAACAGCGAATACAAGGATTTGTTGTAATCAGAAAATTAGATCCCCCATCAATAATATAATCGAAAAATTTGCACAGTTTCGAAATGTAAAGTACATTTGTCATATAGAATCAAATACTTTACATTTAAAAACTAATACAATGAATAAAATTCAACAAGATTTGCGGTTATTACCTGCACATTACAAAAAGTATGCTTTTGGAATATTGATATTTAGTATTATACTGATTATTCTGATTGCATTAAAATCAATCCCGGTTGACAAGCACATTGTAAAGGAAATTCCAATAACTGGTATCTTAGTCTCTATGTTTATTCTGGCATTCACAAGGAATAAAGTAGAAGACGAGCTGACATCAAAAATCAGATTAAAAGCATTTGCAGGGGCATTTATTTTTGGAGCAGGAAGTGTTATTGTTGAGCCTTTTGTTAACATCTTTTTTGAGCATAGCTTTTCATCAGACAAGGGAGCGGCACAACTTGTGATGGCAATGTTCATATTTTATTTCATAATTTTTTACTTATCTTTAAAAAACAGATAGTGAAAAACTCAATTAAGATACAACGAGCCATAAAAGATATAACACAGGAAGAATTGGCAAATAGAGTTGGAGTTTCAAGACAAACAATAAATTCCATTGAAAATAACCGATATGTCCCTTCTACAATTCTTTCGTTAAAAATATCCATTGTGTTTAGTAAGAGCGTAAATGAAATATTTGAATTGGAAGAGGATGATTGAACCTAAAACAACATCTGCATCTTGAAAATCATACAAATAACCGAAAACAAAAAACAGTTCCTCGACCTGTTATTACTTGCCGACGAGCAGGAAAATATGATAGACAAGTATCTGCCAGGTGGAGACTTGTTCGCTCTATATGACGGTGATTTGAAAAGTGTTTGCGTTGTCGCCCCTGTAAATAGCGAAACCTGCGAATTGAAAAACATAGCTACATACCCGGAATATCAAGGCAAAAGATACGGCAGGGCATTGATAAATTTCATCTCTGATTTCTATAAAAACGACTACAAAACGATGCTTGTCGGGACAGGCGAAACACCGGCAATCCTGTCTTTTTATGAAAGCTGCGGATTTAAAAAGTCTCATAGGGTAATGAATTTTTTTACAGACAATTACGACCACCCGATTTTCGAGGACGGCATACAACTTGTGGATATGATCTATCTTAAAAAGGATTTACAGGGATAGCAGGAATGTATCGCAAACGAAATTCAATAATCCTGCATGAATAAATCATAACTTAGCAAAAATATTTATATGAAAGAGTCTGAAATTCAAATTTACAGGTTAGAGAACGGGGCGACAGAGATTGAGGTAAAACTTGAACAGGACTCTGTATGGCTAAACTTAGTCCAATTAACTGAGTTGTTCAGTAGAGATAAATCAGTTATTTCCAGGCATATATCAAATATATTTAAAGAAAACGAATTAGAAAGGAAATCAGTTGTTGCAAAATATGCAACAACTGCTTCTGATGGCAAAACATATCAGGTAGATTATTTCAATCTTGATGTTATAATATCAGTTGGTTATAGAGTAAAGTCACTAAGAGGCACTCAATTCAGAATCTGGGCAAACAAGATTCTAAAAGAATATCTTATTAAGGGCTATTCAATTAATGAAAAAGCTCTTAAGCAACAAAACGAGCAGTTGGCGGAACTACAAAAGACTATCAGAATCTTAAGTTCAGCCATACAGAGCAAGGAGCTGACATCAGACGAGAGCAAAGGATTACTAAGTATAGTATCTGACTATTCTTATGCTTTGGACATATTGGATCAGTATGATTATCAGACTTTAGCAATTACTGATACTTATGGCAAAGATATTTACAGGATCACATATGCCGAGGCAATTAGTCAGATAAATCTGGTTAAAAAAGCATATGGCAACAGCGAGTTTTTCGGGAAAGAGAAAGACAAATCGTTTAAAAGCTCAATCTCTACAATCTATCAGACATTTGAAGGAAAAGATCTGTATCCGAGTATTGAAGAAAAAGCTGCTCATCTCCTTTATTTTATTACCAAGAATCACTCCTTTATTGACGGGAATAAAAGAATAGCCGCCTTTATGTTTCTTTACTTCCTCTCTAAAAACGGAGTACTGTATGACAAAACTGGAAATAAAAGAATAGCCGACAATACTTTAGTCGCTTTAACCCTGATGATAGCTGTCAGCAAACAGGAAGAGATGGATGTCATGATAAAAGTCATTGTGAATTTGATAAACAGTAAAAATTGACAGCTGATAACACGTGCTAAACCTATCTTATAGCTTATGAATAAAACACTGACATTCGCTGACAGACAGGCCTTCCGGGAATGGCTTGGCAAATATGGCACAGAGAGCGATAGTGTATGGTTGCTCTTTGGTAAAAAAGGAGAGATTGTCACACTCACAGCCGTCGATGCATTGGAAGAGGCACTTTGCCACGGATGGATAGACGGACAAATTCAATCCATTGATGAATATACATATAAGAAGTATTTTGCCCGACGGTTACCCAAAAGCAAATGGTCTGCTAAGAACAAAGCTCTGGCACAAACTCTTATGGAGAAGGGCTTAATGACCCCGCAGGGTTTGGAAGCCATAGAAAACGCCAGGAAAAATGGCTCATGGGACAGTGCGGAACGCACCCTGATTGACGATGAACAGATACAGATCTTTAAGCAAACCATTCAGCCGTATGAGCCTGCACACACCAATTTGATGGCTATGTCACATTCGGTACAGCGCACATATACAGGGTTTTATCTTGATGCCAAAACTGATAAAGCCCGCCAGGCCCGGCTGGAAAAGATTATTGACAGGCTTAACAGGAATCTTAAACCAATGTGATCGACTAAAAGCAATCACCTATTTTTGGCCTTACCCTAACTGTTTTGGACAGGACGTAGGTGTTAACAAATCTTATAAAGTGCAGATTATAAGTGTTGTACAAATTTTTCAAAAAACCATACTGTAACCGTTCGTTGAGCCCCGCCTTGTATACAAAAAAAAAGAGATTAAAAAATCTCTTCTTGCGTTATCTCCATTTTGGATGAAGTCCATTTGT
>Ga0265294_10008251_pt1 | contig 12203 bp, 11 predicted proteins | sample MunlanPumphouse3_FD_192504 | JGI IMG/M metagenome (GOLD analysis project Ga0265294, IMG submission 192504) | Groundwater microbial communities from a municipal landfill in Southern Ontario, Canada - Pumphouse #3 | ecosystem: Environmental > Aquatic > Deep subsurface > Groundwater | place... | reverse complement strand
GTGGCATTGCATGCGGGCTGCAGAACCTGCAGCTCATGCGCGATGGGGAGCCTTTGGGTGGGAAGGCGAGTGCTGAGAGTGACTTCGCCACTGATGCCGATGAGGATTTCCTTGCCTGATCTTTTTAGGGGAGGGCGGGGCTTTGATGCTGCCGCCCTCCCATTGCCTTGAGGTGACATTGTGGACAAAGAGATTCGGAAGGATCAGGAACAGAAGGATATTCCCATGACCAAGATACACACGCTTTCCTGCGATATTGAGACGCATTCGTCAACCGACCTCGCCAAGAGCGGGGTATTCCGATACTGCGAGGCTGAGGACTTTGAGATTCTCCTGTTCGGCTACAGCGTCGATGGTGGTGCGGTGCAGGTCGTCGATCTTGCCAGGGGACAGAAGATACCCAAAAAGATCATCGAAGCCCTGCACAATGAGCGCGTGGTGAAGTGGGCGTTCAACGCCGCTTTCGAGCGTATCTGTCTCTCCCGGTTCCTGGGACTGTCCACCGGCACCTATCTGGATCCGGCTTCTTGGCGCTGCACGATGATCTGGTCTGCATACCTCGGCCTGCCCCTGTCGCTGATGGGCGTCGGTGCTGTGCTGGGACTGGAGAAGCAGAAGCTCTGTGAGGGCAAGGACCTGATCCGCTACTTCTGCACCCCGTGCACACCCACGATCACCAATGGCGGGCGTACCAGGAACAGTGCCGGTGATGCCCCTGACAAGTGGGATCTGTTTGTTGAGTACAACAGGCGCGATGTCGAGGTAGAGATGGCCATCCACCAGCGCCTGGCGAGGTTTCCCGTGCCTGATGCCGTCTGGGAAGAGTACCACCTCGACCAGCGCATCAACGACCGTGGTGTGTTGGTCGATCGCCGGCTCGTACAAAGCTCCATCGATTTGGACAAGCAATCCCGGTGTGAGTTGATGGCGCGTATGAAAGACCTCACCGATTTGGAGAATCCCAACTCGGTATCCCAGGTGAAGACCTGGTTGTCGGAGAACGGGCTCGAGGTCGACTCGCTGGGCAAGAAGGATGTGCTGGCGGCGTTGGATGGTGCGCCTCGCGAGATCAGGGAAGTGCTCGAGCTCAGGCTGGGCCTTTCCAAGTCGTCAATCAGGAAGTACCAGGCGATGGAGAACGCGGTCTGCAGCGACGATCGTGCTCGCGGCATGTTCCAGTTCTATGGGGCCAATCGTACAGGACGGTGGTCAGGAAGACTGATTCAGGTTCAGAATCTCAGGCGCAACAGCATCGAGGACCTCGGTGTCGCCCGGGCTCTGGTGAAGAGCGGTGATTACGAGGCGGTGAAGATGCTTTACGGCGATGTCCCCGATACGCTTTCCCAGCTGGTGCGTACCGCCTTCATTCCCAGGAAAGGATATAGGTTCATCGTATCGGACTTCTCTGCCATTGAGGCGAGGGTGCTTTCCTGGCTGGCTGGGGAAAAGTGGCGTATGGATGTCTTTGCACAAGACGGGGACATCTACTGTGCCACAGCCAGCCGCATGTTCCATTGCCCTGTCAACAAGCATGGGGAGAACGGACACCTCAGGCAGAAGGGCAAGCAGGCCGAGCTTGCCTGCATCGCAGAGGGCCAGTTGGTGCTCACCGATCAGGGTCTTGTACCGATCGAGTGCGTAACAACAGGCCATCTGCTATGGGATGGGGAGGATTGGGTGTCGCATGCTGGTGTTGTCTACAAGGGGATGAGGGAGGTGCTCACGTATGAAGGACTCACAGCAACAAGGGACCATCTTGTCTGGGTCGAATGGGGATCGGAACCGATACACCTTGGATTCGCTGCCACCAGCGGAGCATTCCTGGTACAGACTTCCGATGGCGGAAAAGCAATTAACCTCAGTGAGTATAGGGTCAAAAGAGTGGGCCTTGAGGTCAATGATGGCCCTAATCAGACCCTGCTATGCAAAGTTTATGACATCCTGAATACCGGGGCTCATCATCGTTTTACCGTATCGGGAAAGCTTGTGCACAACTGCGGCTACGGAGGTTCTGTTGGAGCCCTGAAGGCCATGGGAGCGCTTGAATCCGGTATGGCTGAGGCAGAGCTCAAACCTCTGGTCGATGCCTGGCGCCAGTCGAATCCGAACATCGTCAGATTCTGGTGGGCTGTGGACGGGGCTGTAAAGGATGCGGTACGGGACAAGACCAGCACCAATACGCATGGTATCAGGTTTTCCTACGAGAGCGGGTTCCTGTTCATCACCCTGCCATCAGGAAGAAGGCTCGCGTATGTGAAGCCCCGTATTGGCACCAATACCTTCGGCGGCGACTGCGTAACCTACGAAGGGGTGGGCGCTACCAAGAAGTGGGAACGAATCGATACATTTGGTGGAAAATTGGCAGAAAATATTGTTCAAGCGATCAGCCGCGACCTGTTGTGCCATGCCATGCAGCAACTCGTGGTCGCCGGGTGTCGCATCGTGATGCACATCCATGACGAGGTGGTCATCGAAGCTCCGAAGGCAATGGGGGTTGATGAAGTCGGTAGGATCATGAGTATCGTGCCATCGTGGGCTGATGGCTTGATTTTGGATGCAGCTGGATATGAGACTCTTTTCTATATGAAGGATTGATAGTGATCACTATTGGCATTGGTGTCGATCAAAATGAATCAATTCCATTCTTTGATGATCAAGCAAGCCTTAATTTGGAAAAGAAAAAGCCTCCCTCAGGAATAGTCCGTCAGGAGGCACAGATGCAACTTAATTCACTCAGTCCCACGCAGCAGTGATGGCAGAGTTTACATTCTTAATCTGAATCCTATCACCAGCCTTATAAAGATCACCTTGATAGTACATCCCACGGAATGTATACCCCAATTTTTTCAGTTCTGGAACTGTGTAGTAGTTGTAGTGTTTTATTCGCTCACATGTGATCTTCTGTCCGTTATTCGGGACTACAAAAAGTCTACAGGCTTTAGTAGGCCAAAAGTCGTCAGCAACATCGGAATAGGATTTTTTGAATGTGATCCTGACGTTCACTGGTTCTGTGTCAATTACACAGATGCTGAAATTTTCTAGCACCGCTCGTGAGCTTTCTGGGAAAACTATATAGGATCCGGAAAGACCATCGTTGTTATAACCAACCTCATACGTATGGCTGCTCTGGAGATTTGTATAGCAATGCCCCTCAATATATGTGCCATCATCATAGGTATATTCAACCGTAATATACATGTTATTCAAGATCCTTCCGCCTTTGGATTTTACAACGAACTTATGTTCACTATAATCCTTTGCATCAAGCCTCTTGTTGAAAACCATCTCATCACTGTCGATTGTGAATAGATGGGATTCGTATTCGGTGGTCTCCTCGCTTGTTGCCTCTCTGAACGTTACCGTACCGAAGTCACTGCCCTGATATCCACCTATATAGATCCATATGTCGGCAAGAAGCTCCTTCTCAATTTTTCCTATGTAATAAACATCCTTGAAGAAATCGCTGTATATGGGGATCGCAAAACCGTTAAAATTTCCGTTGACATATCTCATGTTGAAGTTATCACTATATGACAGACCTGAGATCTTGTTGATCTCAAGTACATAATCAGCTCCGTTATGCATAGGTCCTATTGAAAATACACCTAACTTCGATAGTAAGCTCTGTGCCCTATCGTTTTCACACGGAATCGGATTTGTGATGATCAGCTGCTGGGACCACGGACTCGAACTGTGAGCAACGGTCATTGTATTGTACAGGTTTATTGAATCGTATTCGGAGAAATCATAAAGACCTGCAGTATAGCCTTCAGGTTTGATACCTCCGGCATCGATCGTCACATATCCCCAGTTGCTTCCGCCACTTCCACTGCCTAGTCCATAGGTCAGAAGCGCTACTCTGTTCCTGTCAAGAGAACTGTACGGTTCCTGTGTGAAATCAATGTGATAATACTCTTCGTATACGGCAGAACCATCGTCATCATAAAAAGAGACAGGATCCTCAGATTCTTTTATTGTTAGATCATCCGTTCCCGCCCTGAGCCTTATGATTTGAATGCTTCCATTGCCTTGGATGTCTATTTCGTTTGCAGTGAAACTTGCCCGGTTGTCCCTGCCTGGGATCGGAATATAGGTATCCTCAGTACCTTTGAATATATTACTGGAATCAACAGCTCCTCTTGAAAGTCTTCTTGAGCTTCCATGGGTTTTTACAGCATACATTACGGTATTATCCATATTCTCGATTGTTATTCTTGAACGTCTTGAAACTCCGACCCACTTGTCATCAAGATTGCCTGCATCAAATACAAGTTCAGCTCCTGAATCACATGAAACTGCACATACCAACAAGAGTATTACAAAAACAACAAGCAGTAGTTTTCTATTCATCTCTTTTCCCTCAACCTTGAAATTTATTATTAATTCGAAATGTTTTGTGTGAAAAATGGTCTATCAATGAAACTGTATTCTATGTTCAATCCGATTTTTGATATACAAATTTTCCCGCACTTTCCCTATCCAACACTATATCATACCCTGAGCGTTATTTGTTGAATATATAACCAACCACGTGCGGAGGCAATGATCCTCCGCACGATGGCTACTAGTGTCTATACTTCTGAATGAATAAGTTAATTATCTCTCTCTTCAACCTTCATAGAAAGAACGGAAGTCCTCCTTAATCTTCTTCAGCCTCCGATGGACCGTGTCCTGGGATTTTCCGATGATCGCTGCTATCTCATCCTGTGACTTGCCCTCATCATAGAGGTCATAGATCCTGCGCATCTCTCCGGTGAGCAGGTCCAGGAAGGCTTCTGCCTTTTCCCTGAACTCTTTCCTCTCTGATGCAACCTCAGGGTCATAGGAACTGTAGCGCTGGCTGTTCATGATCTCCAGATCATAATGCAGCTGTGCCAGGGTCTCCTGCTCCTGATCGCGTGTCCACTTGCACAGCGCACAGTCTCCACCACACAGCCACCAATGGTGACAGGCACACTGGTGGTGTCTCTTTGCGAATGCATAGACCCGATGGATTGGTCTGTAGTATTCCCTGAACTGCTCCTCAGTCGCGGGGATTCGATCACCCGTGATCTGGTCATAAATGTAGAACTCTCTGGTTTGCTTGTGTTTGTCTGATTTTGCCATGTTCCCCTCCTTGGGGTTCGGGCAAAACGGAGACTGGGAATTGAAAATGCAGCCGCAAGGGTGTGCTGGCCGAAATCAAAACGTATCTCCGTTTTGACCTTCGACCGGCGTATTTCCTGCAGCCGGTGGTAAGTTCTTGATGTGGTGCATCCTTCCGGGAAAACCCTGGCAGGGCGGTTGGATGCTGTCGTGTGGATCCGATGGATCCGCTTGGTGGTAACCGCTATGCTTCAGCCGGTGAGGCGTGCGGTACTTGGTAGCAATCTGGTTTTCTGAAACTCCTTTCTATCTCAGTCGCCTTCACCTTTTTAGGCGAGAACTTCAGACAAAAAAAAGCCGGATGACTACAAAACCTAAGTTTTGTGAATCATCCGGCTATTCGGTGGCTCGTTGGTCGGCCCCATTGCTCGGTATGTCCTATATGTGGTGTGTTGGCAGTTTCAAAGGATTCGTGGTCCTTGGCTTATCTGGTCACAGTTGGGTTCTTGTAGCCTCCTTTCCTCATCGGCAGGCTCATGGTCGCATCGATCGGGACCCTCACAAACTGGCCGCATTGCGGGCATTTGAGTGTGATCTCAACGGGATGCTCCGCATCATGAAAGCAAGAAGTGTCGAATGCGCGCTTTCCACAGCCAGGGCATTTCATCGGGATGTCCATAGGCAGCTCCTAGTCTTGTATATTTGTTAGTCTAAAGGCTAACAGAGAGATGAAAAAGGAACCTGATGGCCTGGGCGATCAGGTATCCCTTGATGGTGATAGTTTTTTTGATTCGTATGGTATCTGAGTACCGGGAGCGGCAGTTACGTGGGCAGGTAGTTGAGAGAGTCCAGGCGGACCCTTGCAGCTTCCTCCGAGACGTTGAACACCTCGGCCATTGTGCTGATCAGGTCAAGGTGCCAGAGGCGCTTGCCCTTGGGCTCTATCAGGTTCTTCAGGCGCTTGACAGTGGACTTGGGCATCAGCAGGACCGATGCCAGGTAATTTGCCTGCCATTCGAGCCAGGCCTCCCCTTGGAGGCGCTTGCCGTTGTTATCCAATCCACTCAGGTCAGGAAAGCATGGTTTGGAATAGATGTTTCCTGTGCAGGAAAATCCAGCATATTGAGCCTTCCGGTGATAGTATTCGGGGTGGACCAGTCCATGGGATGCCTCGTGTCCTTCCGTAAAGCGCTCTCGGCGTTCAAGTGCTGGGTTCTCAGCCAGGGTCCCCTCAATGATTATGGTATTCTTCTTTACCGAGAGAAATTCAGCCCGGTTGAGTTCAGGATTGTATATGGGAAGGGTATCTGTGTCATCGAACACAGTGACACCAAGGTATACACTATTGTTGGAAAGGTACTGGTATTCAAAATTGAATCCCATGTAATCGGTGATGAACCTGTCAATGTCAGTGGGTTGAGGTGTCTGTAATACATCCGGGGAGAAGTCGCGAAGGACACTCTCTCCATAGATTTCAAGCTGCCTCTTGCTCAATAGGGGAATCCCCATTGAGTCCTGTTTGCATGAGCACCTTATCATTTTTTATCAGTTATCCCCGTTTTTTCTCTTGATCAGATCATCAACGAACCTCTGCCAATCTTCCTCGGTGGCTTCCATGTTCCTTGCAGTCCGCAACGCGGCATTGACGTATGGTCTCTTTGTGACATATGGATTGAGGTCGGGAGCAAGCAAGCCTTTCTGCCGGCCGACGATGTCATACATCTCAGCTGCGTCATCCTTGCTCAGGTTCAGGACGTCGGCCAAGGTTGCCAGGCGCTCTTCAGTCAAGGGGGCCCTACGGTTGTTCTCGACGTCGCTCAAAAAGGGAGCGGACAATTCCAATCTCCGTGCCAGTTCGCGCAGGCTCATCTGTCTCTCTTCTCTTTTATGTTTCAGATACTCTCCAAAGGTCTCCATATGCTCTTTCATTGTGTCATTCCATACCTCTTCATTTTAAGTCTGTAAGCCGTCACGCTTACAACGAGACAATATGATAAAATGCATAGCGAAGTCAATAGGAAAATTATGCTTTCTGACGGTTTTGGATTTCGGGGATTTCTCTGCTCTCCTGCGGTGCTGCAACATGTGCTCAAACCTGCATGTGCTCAAACCTGATGGAGGCGATGTTTCAACAAAAGATGGGTCTGATATTCAATGTGATCCAGACCCTCATGAAACCCACCAGATGTTAGGTTTTTGGACAGTGAGGAACTCCAAAAGTGTACTTTAAGCAATTCTTCTTGCACTTGAGTCATGCAAAGGGGTATCCTATCTTAAAATAAGTATGAACAACCCCCGTTATGGGTTACTCTCATTAACAAGGTGTTTGTGAAAAATAAGATACCTAGAATTATTGTTTGAAGTATGATTTTTTTACTGGAGGATTGAGATGAACAAGCAACAGTTGGCTTCAAGGATTTGGGAAGCTGCAAACAAAATGCGCTCCAAAATTGAGGCACACGAGTATAAGGACTACATTCTAGGGTTTATATTCTATAAATTCCTGTCAGATAAAGAAGTGAAATTCCTCAAAAGCAATCACTTTGAAGATGAAGATATCAGAAACCTATCAGAGGATGAGAGAGAGGATGTAAAATTTATTCAACAAAATGTGGGATATTTCATTGCCTATGATCATCTCTTCTCCACATGGATAGAGAAGGGCAGGGACTTTGATGTATCTGATGTCATGGATGCACTTTCTGCGTTCAACCGTAATATCAATCAGACTCATAAAAAAGTGTTTGAGAAAATATTCGATACATTGCAGACCGGACTCAGCAAACTGGGAGATACCTCCGGGGCCCGGACCAAGGCGATAAGGGACCTGATACAACTAATCAAGGTTATTCCAATGGATGGCAATCAAGGATATGATGTCTTGGGTTTCATCTACGAATATCTCATCGGCAAGTTTGCAGCCAGTGCGGGTAAGAAGGCCGGAGAGTTCTATACGCCGCATGAAGTGTCTCTTTTGATGTCGGAGATAGTAGCCGATCACCTTAAGGACCGGAAGGAAATTAAGATATTCGATCCTACCAGCGGTTCAGGCTCTCTTTTGATCAACATTGGTAAATCCGTCGCCCAGCATATTGATGACGAACATAGCATAAAATACTATGCCCAGGAACTTAAGGAGAATACGTACAACCTTACGCGCATGAATCTGATCATGCGTGGTATCCTGCCTGACAATATTGTAACCCGTAATGCTGATACGCTTGAGGATGACTGGCCATATTTTCAAGAATCTGATCCGGTGAATACCTACGATCCCCTCTATGTTGATGCAGTCGTTTCTAATCCACCTTACTCACAAGCTTGGGATCCTTCAAACAAGGATTCTGACCCGAGGTATGCACAGTTTGGCCTCGCCCCCAAAAGCAAGGCGGATTATGCATTCCTCTTGCATGATCTGTATCATGTGAAGCCGGACGGGATCATGACCATTGTGCTGCCCCATGGTGTCCTTTTCAGGGGTGGGGAAGAGGGAAGGATACGTAGGAATCTTATCGAGTTCAACCATATAGAGGCGATAATCGGTCTTCCTGCAAACATATTCTTTGGTACAGGGATCCCCACAATCATCATGGTCCTGAAAAAAACTAGAAAAACAAATGATGTGCTGATAGTCGACGCTTCCAAAGGGTTTGCCAAGGTTGGGAAGAATAACAAGCTTAGGGCATCTGATATCAAGAGGATTGTTGATGCTGTTATAGGGCGAAAGGATACCCTGGGATTCTCCAGGGTCGTGGGCAAGGATGAGATACGGGAGAATGAATATAACCTGAATATCCCAAGATATGTCGATTCCTCCGAAACAGCTGAGAAATGGGATATTTTCTCACTGATGCTTGGAGGTATCCCTGATAATGAGATTGAAGAGCTGAAACCTTATTGGGATGCATTTTCTGGACTGAACAGCGCACTGTTTGCGCAGGCTGATGGCCCCTATAAAACCTTGGCTGTGGCTGATATAGGTGAGACGATCACCTCTTATCCTGCTGTCATCCGATTCGCAGAAGGTTATCACAATGCCTTTGGCAGTTTTGGTGACAGGCTTAGGGAGGATTTAATTGGAGGAATGGAGAGCCTTAGCATCACAAGGGGAGAGTCAATGCTCAGCGCTGAAATCTTTGGGCGTCTTGAGGGTTTCCCTCTGGTTGATAGGTATGCTGTCTACCAGTTGTTGAATGATGGATGGTCGGACATTGCGATAGACCTTGAGGTATTGCAGACTGAAGGGTTCGGTGCCTCCAAGAAAGTGGACCCAAGAATGGTTGAAAAGAAAGGTGAGGAAGTCCAGGATGGTTGGCAGGGACGGGTAATTCCATTTGAGCTGGTTGAGAAAACCCTATTGAAGGATCTACATGATCATCTCAAGAAAATGGAGAATAGGCTTACTGAGATCAGTGCCAGCTATGAAGAAATTCTGGAATCTTTCTCAGATGAGGAAAAGGAATCGGATGCCGTCAATGAGGCAAAAGATGCCTTTGTCAACTCTTGGATTACTAAAGAATCAAAGAAATTGCTAGCTGAAAAGAAAAGAGGAGCCCTAATCGATGAGGATTCTTTCGAAGCTAAGATACTACTCATAGATAAGTTGATCACAGAAGAGAGATCTTTGAAGGCAAAGCTAAAAAAGGAATCTATTGTACTCCATAATAAAACAAAGGACACCATTGAAAACCTGACAGATGAAGAGTCGAGAAGATTGCTGGAGGCGAAATGGATCGATCCGCTTCTACTGAGTATCAATTCAATTCCCAAGACAATCATCGACGAGCTGATCACTAAGATTGATGCCCTTTCAGAGAAGTACAAGACTACGTTTTCTGAAATAGAAAATGAACTGCATGAGACAGAGATTTCTCTAAGCAACATGATAAGAGATCTCACGGGTAGCCCCCATGACTTGAAAGGACTGGAGGAATTCTGTTCTTTGTTGGGGGTAGAATACTATGGCAAGAGATGAGAAGAAGCCGGCAATAAGATTTGCTGGTTTTACTGACCCTTGGGAACAGCGTAAGCTTGGTGATGAAGCCGACATATTAGCAGGTGGCGATGTTGATAAAAGTAAGTTGTCTGAAAAAGGAAGATACCCGGTAATCGCAAACGCACTGACTGGCGACGGGATTGTCGGCTATTACGATGACGAGTATAGAATCAAAGCCCCTGCTGTAACCGTGACAGGACGCGGTGATGTTGGTCATGCACAGGCACGAATCGTTGACTTTACTCCTGTTGTTAGGCTTTTATCGGTGAAGTCTGCGCATGATGTTAATTTTTTGGAGAACGCAATCAACAATCATAAGGTTGTGATTGAATCGACTGGAGTGCCACAGTTGACTGCGCCACAGTTATCAAAATATCAAATTTGGTTTGCTTCTCCCGATGAAGAAACAAGAATTGGCGCGTTTTTCATGAATTTGAATAACCTTATCACCCTTCATCAGCGTAAGTGTGACAAACTGATTTCTGTAAAAAAATCGATGCTAGAGAAAATGTTCCCCCAAAAGGGCGCTAAAGTTCCTGAGATCAGATTTGCTGGATTTACTGACCCTTGGGAACAGCGTAAGTTGAAAGATATTGCAACGTTCATCAACGGTAGAGCTTACTCACAAGATGAGTTGTTAAGTGTTGGAAAGTATAAAGTACTCCGGGTTGGAAACTTTTATACTAATGATAGTTGGTATTATTCGGACATGGAACTAGGAGAAAAATATTATGCCAACTATGGGGATTTGCTATATACATGGTCAGCAACATTTGGTCCTCATATTTGGATTGGTGACAAGGTTATATATCACTACCACATTTGGAAAGTGGAACTTTCTGAGCAATTTGATAAGATGTTTGCAGTCCAAATTCTAGAATATGACAGAGAAAAAATTACATCGGATTCTAATGGTTCCACAATGATTCATGTAACAAAAAAAGGGATGGAAGAAAAGAGTATTTCAATGCCTTCGGTTCCCGAGCAAAAAAGAATTGGGAAGTTTTTAGAAAATTTAGACAACCTTATCACCCTTCATCAGCGTAAGCTTGAAAAGCTAAAGAATATCAAGAAATCATTGCTTGAGAAAATGTTTGTATAAAGGCGGCTGTATATGTATTCAACTACTTCTGTATTTACCAAGGAATCTGAGTTTGAAAAAGCTCTCATTGAAGCCCTTTCCAAGAAGGGTTGGGAACAGAAGATCCTCAAGAATCCTACTGAGAAGGCCTTGATTGAAAACTGGAAGGGAATTCTCAACAATAACAATATGACACGTGATAGGCTGAATGATTGTCCGTTGACAGATGGCGAGATGCAGCAAATCATGGAGCAGGTTGTTGCCTTGAGAACTCCTCTGAAGTTGAATGGTTTCATTAATGGAAAGACGGTCTCTATTAAGCGTGATAACCCTATTGATTATGAACATTTTGGGAAAGAGATAAGCCTTAAGATATATGACCGTAACGAGATTGCTGCCGGGCAAAGCCGATACCAGATAGCGCAGCAGCCCAAGCTCAATTCCCGCGAAGCCATTGCCAATGACCGGAGAGGGGATCTGATGCTGCTGATAAACGGTATGCCCGTGATTCACATTGAATTGAAGAGGAGCGGCATCTCTGTAAGTCAGGCATATAATCAAATTGAGAAATATGCCTATGAAGGGGTATATACTGGTATCTTTTCCCTTATACAGGTCTTTGTTGCAATGGAGCCGAATGAGACGGTGTACTTTGCAAGCCCTGGTCCAGAAGGGAAGTTTATCAAGGACTACTACTTTCACTGGGCTGATTTCAACAATGAACCAATAAACGGATGGCAAGACATTGCGTCCGCTCTACTTTCCATTCCAATGGCGCATCAGCTGATCGGTTTCTATACTGTAGCCGATGACTCTGATGGAATTCTGAAAGTAATGCGAAGCTACCAGTATTACGCCTCACGAGCAATCTCCGATCGGGTCTCCAAAGCCCAATGGGATGGGAGGGAAATGCGGGGAGGATATATTTGGCACACGACCGGGGAGCGTGTCATAATAGTGACAGGGTGCATTAACGTTTTGGTATCAAGGGTTTCAGGAACTTTAACTAAATATAATTCATGCATTGCTTAGAGCGATTAC
>Ga0265294_10008250_pt1 | contig 12203 bp, 9 predicted proteins | sample MunlanPumphouse3_FD_192504 | JGI IMG/M metagenome (GOLD analysis project Ga0265294, IMG submission 192504) | Groundwater microbial communities from a municipal landfill in Southern Ontario, Canada - Pumphouse #3 | ecosystem: Environmental > Aquatic > Deep subsurface > Groundwater | place... | reverse complement strand
AAAAGGGGAACCGAAGCCCCCCGGAAAAGTTTGTCCGGTTCAGAGACCGCAGCGCTTCAACAGTGCCTTCCAGCGCCGGTCGACCTCGCCCTGGATCTCGTCCACGACAGGCGCCCAGCGCTCGTCCTTCAGATGCCGGAACCGGCCCTGGGACGCGAACCACTCGGTAACCGGCTTCTTCTCGACCACGCCGTCGGCGATCCGCCGGCTTTCCGGAGAGAGGGTATAGTCGGTACCGTACTCGACCTGATAAAGCGGCCAGATACAGGAATCAACCGCGAGCTTGGAGACCGCGATAGTGTCGGAGGTCGCGAAGCGCCAGCCTCTGGGGCAGGGTGACAGGGCATTGAGGAACGACGGGCCGCCGCACTCGAAGGCTTTCTGCGACTTCGTGATCAGGTCCCGCCACGCATGCGGCGCGACCTGAGCGGCGAACGGGATCCCGTGGGCCGCCATAACCTCGGTCATGTCCTTGGAGTACTCCTTCTTGCCGAACGACTCGGTGCCCGCCCACGAAGTGGTGGTCGAAGCGCCCCGCTCGGTAGCGGAGGACCGCTGGATGCCGGTGTTCATGTAAGCTTCGTTGTTGAAACAGACGAACATCATGTTTGTGCCCCGCTCCATCGCGCCCGACAGGGACTGCAGGCCGATATCGTAGGTAGCACCGTCACCGGCGAAGTTCACGAACCGGATGTCTTTGTCGATCTTGCCCTGCCGCTTCAGCGACTCATAGGCCGCGGAAATCCCCGCGCAGCCCGCCGCGCCGTTGGCGAAGGCGGTGTGCACGTACGGGACCTTCCAGGAAGTGTAGGGGAAGATGGTCGTAGAGACCTCGAAACAGCCGGTGGAGCAGGAGACGATGACGTCCTTATCGGTACCCATCAGGATCTGGCGGGCGATGATCGACTCCGCGCAACCTGCGCAGAGCCGATGGCCGCTGGCCAGCCGGACGGGGATGCTGTCTTGCAGATCCTTAAGCGAAAGATTGCTCACATCCTCACCCCCAGAAAGTTGATCTTGTCCGCCCGGCCTTCGCTCACGTCCTTGAAAACGCTCATGAAGTCTGACACCATCGTGTCGGCCCCGCCGAGCCCGAATATGTAATTGTACATCTCCGGCATTTCCTTGTCGAGGGTCGCAGCCGCGCAGACCTCGGGGAACATCGGGCCATAGGCGCCGACACTGAGGTGCCGGTCCATGACAATGACCGCCTTGCGGCCCTTGACCAGGGCGGCGATCTCCTTCTCCGGCCACGGACGGAAGACCCGCGGCATGGCCACACCGACCTTCATACCTTCGCGGCGGAGCTGGTCGACGGCCTCCTTCATGGTACCGAACGAGGATCCGAGTACAATGGCAATGTAGTCCGCGTCTTCGCACATGTATTCCTCGACCAGATGGTAGGTGCGGCCGGAGAGCTTCGCGTACTCCGCGAAGACATCCTCGGAGACATCATGAGCTTTGCGCATGGCCTGGACCATCTGGACCTTGTGCGGGAAGTAGTACAGCGGGCCGTCCATCAGATTGTGGGTAACCGGATGGTCGGTGTCCAGCAGCGGATAGAGCGGCTTGAACGGACCGACGAACTTCTTGACGTCCGCAGTTTCGAGCGGGGTCATCCGCTCGATGGCATGGGTCAGGATGAAACCGTCGAGATTGACCAGACAGGGCAGCTGCACGTCGGGGTGTTCCGCAATGCGGGGCGCGACGATCGACATGTCGTAGGCTTCCTGGACGTTCTCGCTGAACAGCGAAATCCAGCCTGTATCGCGGGCGGACATGACGTCACCGTGGTCGTTGTTGATGTTGATCGGACCACTGAGGGTCCGGTTCGCGACGGCCATGACCAGCGGGACGCGCATGGCGGCGGTGATGGGAAGCATCTCCCACATGTAGGCGAGCCCCTGAGACGCAGTGGCGGTGAACGTCCGTGCACCCGCCGAACAAGCGGTGGTGCAGAAGGTCAGAGCCGAGTGCTCGGACTCCACGTCCACGAACTCGGTATCGACCTCGCCGTTGGCTACATACTGCGAGAACTTTTCGACGATAATTGTCTGCGGCGTGATCGGATAAGCGGCGCATACGTCGGGGTTGATCTGCTTCCAGGCCAATGCAATTGCGCTGTCGCCGTTGATGGCCAGGTCCTTGCCGACCTTACTGGTCATTCGATCTCCTCCTTCATGGTGATGGCATGCTTGGGACAGGACTTGGCGCAGATGCCGCACCCCTTGCAATGGGTGGTCTTGATGCCGACGACCTTACCGTCCTTGACGAGAATGCAGTCGTCCGGGCAGTAGACCCAGCAGGTCAGGCAATCGATACAGACCGTTGAGTCGATGACCGGAACTGCCGACCGCCAGTCACCGGTGTGGAAATCTTCGGAGTTGCCGGGGACGATGACCCGGTCGCCGACAACGAGGTCCTTGTAGTTCGCTAGGTTAACCATTCACTGCACCTCCTCATAGGCCCGCTTGAGGGCGCTGAGATTCTTTACAATCATCTTATCAGACAGTTTTCCCGCGAACTTGTCGGTGATATGATCCTCCATGTCGCTGTAGCTGATGATCGGGCGGATCCTGATCAGCGCGCCCAGCATGGCGGTATTGACCAGCGGCTTGCCGATCTCCTCGAGAGCGATCTTGCTGGCTTTGACCGCATGGCATTCGGCGGTAGTGCCGATGGTCTTCTGCAGTTCGGCCGGCGTGCCCTCGTAATTGACAAGGATGAAACCGCCCTTCTTAAGCCCCTTTGCAACGTCGACCTTGCCGAGCAGGGTCGGGTCGATGACAATAACGATATCAGGTTCGTAGACCTGAGTGTGTACGCGGACCGGATGGTCAGAGATCCGGGCGAAGGCCCTGATCGGAGCGCCCATCCTTTCCGGACCGAACTCCGGGAATGCTTTTACATACTTTCCAGAATAGATGGCAGACTCGGCGAGAATCTCGTTTGCGGTAACGACACCCTGGCCGCCTCTCCCGTGCCAACAGATTTCTGTGTCCATTATGAACAACCGAAGAGGAGGATTGAAGCATGGGATTTAAACCCTTGTATGATTCAGTAACGGAAACCGTAGGATTTGCAGGATTCTTCAGATAATATCTTAAAAAATCGTAGCCGTTTTTTTAGCTTTCGTAATTTTACTGCGGATTTCGTACTATAACCACAGATACTAACGGCCACAAAGGCATGCTTCGGCCAACCACTTTTTGGGTTGGCAACCGAATAAGTATAATTAATGAGGGCATACAGAAGTTTAGGAAACGGGTTCGCCCGCGTTAAACACTTCCTTGGATTATGAACGGGATTGCCATGGACAAGAACAATATGACCAAGAGAATCATTGATGTGAACGAACTGCGGGTCACCGACGTGCCGATCGTCGGCGGCAAAGGTGCCAATCTGGGGGAGCTTACCTCTTCCGGATTCCCAGTGCCGCACGCTTTCGTACTTACCACCGTCTCTTACGACTACTTCATGAAGAAGAGCAAGATCGCCGACGAGATCAAGGCCGAACTGGCCTCTATCGACCCCAACTCCGACGACTCGCTGACCGCCGTTTCTAAGGCCATTCGGGACCTTTTCACCAAACACGCGATTCCCGCCGACCTCAAAAAAGAGATCAAGGAAAGTTACGACCTGCTGCTCGCCGGCAAGAAGGGCTTCGTCGCCGTCCGCTCGAGCGCCACAGCCGAGGACCTGCCCGACGCCAGTTTCGCAGGCCAGCAGGAAACCTATCTGAACGTCGGCAACCTCCGGGACCTGTACGACAGAATCCGGATGTGCTGGTCCTCGCTCTTCACCGCCAGGGCCATCGCGTACCGGGAGAAACAGGGCTATTCGCACATGGACGTCAAACTGGCCGTCGTGGTCCAGCGGATGGTCAACTCCGAATGTTCAGGCATCATGTTCACCGTGGACCCACACAACGGCGCCAAGAATATCATCGTCGAGGCCGGCTACGGGCTCGGCGAAGCGATTGTCGGCGGCGAGGTCACCCCCGACACCTACGAGATCGACAAGAACGGCATGTCGATCTCCCGCAAGCGGATCTCCACTCAGAAATGGAAGTACATCCGCGGCCCTGACGGCGGCATTCTGAAACAGGACGTCCCGGCCAAACTGGAGAAGGCCCAGAAGATCCCGGACTCCCGGGTCCTGGAAATCGCCGAGATCGGCCGGCAGGTCGAGATCCATTACAACAAGCCCATGGACATGGAATGGTGCGTCGAGGACGGCAAAAGCTACCTGGTACAGGCCCGTCCGATCACCGCCATCGGCTCCTCCAAAGAGGAAAAGGTCACGGCCGCCGAGGCCGAGGGCAAGAACGTCGTCCTCTCCGGTTTGGGTGCCAGCCCGGGAATGGCCACCGGCCGCGTTTGCCTGTACGACCAGAGCATGAGCCTCGACGTGATCAAGGACGGCGACGTTCTGGTTACCAAGATGACCATGCCTGATATGGTCCCGGCCATGAGCCGGTCGGTCGCCATCGTCACCGACGAAGGCGGCATGACCTGCCACGCCGCCATTGTCTCCCGGGAGCTCGGCACGCCTTGCGTCGTCGGCACCGGCGAGGCCACCACCACGCTGAAGAACGGCGAAACCGTTACCGTCGACGGTTCCACCGGCAGTGTCTACCGCGGGGAGGTCAAGAAGAAACAGCCCGAGACCGCCGCATCGGCCGCCGGTGCCGTCATGGGCGCCGCCGACTTCACTCCGATTACCGGCACTAAGGTCATGGTCAACATGAGCATGCCTGCGAAGGCCGAAGAGGTCGCAGCTCTGGGTTGCGACGGTGTCGGCCTGATGCGCAGCGAGTTCCTGTTCACCAACTACATCGGCGAGCACCCCTGCGCTGTTATCGCCGAGGGCCGCTCTCAGGAACTGATCGACAAACTCGCCGAGGGCATTGCTAAGGTCGCTCGGGCATTCTATCCCCGCCCGGTCACCCTGCGGACCTCCGACTTCAAGACCAACGAGTACCGTGACATGAAGGGCGGCGTCGACTACGAGCCGAACGAGGACAATCCCATGATCGGCTGGAGAGGCTGCTCCCGGTACATCTCCGCGAACTACCGCGAGGCCTTCATGTGCGAACTGAAGGCCGTAAAAAAGGTACGGGAGGAGATGAGTCTGCGGAACGTCAATCTCATGCTGCCGTTCGTCCGGACCATCAACGAGATCCAACAGATCACTGCCATGATGGAACAGGTCGGCCTGCGCCGCGGACCGGACTTCAAGCTTTACTTCATGGCCGAGATTCCCGTAAACATCTTCATGGCAGACGAGTTCTGCAAGTATTGTGACGCGTTCAGTATCGGCTCCAATGACCTGACGCAACTCACCATGGGCTGCGACCGGGACTCCGACATTCTGGGCAAGATGGGTTACTTCGACGAGCGGAACCCCGGCGTCAAGGCCGCCATTTCCCACTTGATCAAGACCGCCCACAAGTACGGCAAGACCGTCAGCATCTGCGGTCAGGCTCCGTCGGTCTACCCGGACTTCTGCGAGTTCCTGGTAGAAGAGGGTATCGACTGCATCTCGCTGAACCCGGACACCTTCGTCCGCACGAAGAAGATCATCGCGTCCGCCGAGCAGCGGATGCTGCTCAAGGCGGCCCGCACCAGGCAGAACGAGAACTAAAACTTTCAGCCGGTCCGTCTCCTCAGACGGACCGGAGTTCTCCTGTTTTTAACCCTGCAGAAAACGGCCGGTGCCGTAATCCTTTTTTTACCTCAACTATCACAAGGTCTGGGCATCGGCATTTTGAAGAACTCTGTTGACCGTCAGGGAATGGTTAAAGAGATGAAGACCGTTCGCCAGCGACAGAATCGGTCATCTCGTCGTTCCGTTCATGCTACATACCTGTTCGAAGCTAACCGCCGCGTCTGATTCTACGACCGCCGGATCGCGTACACAGACACCTCTTCGCTGCCTTGGCAGCCATTTCCGGCCATACATTTGACCGTATCACCCCGGCGACGTTCTCGGTGGCATAACCATAGAACTGATCTGCAGCTCCAGCACTTACAGTTGACCGAACAGATTATCGGAGGAAGTAACTGCGGAACCTGGCTCAAACAAAAAAAATAAAGGCCGGCCGCCGAGCTCATTTATCGGGCGACCGGAAAGATGTTTAGGCCCGTATAACGGATAAAAACCCGTCACATAGTCGGACTCTGATTTTCAGGACCCGGCCTGCTTCAGATTTGCAGCCGTCACCACCCAGTTGCCCTGGCTCACATTATAACCGCTGTCCCGGAGATTGTCCATAAAAGTATAGAAATAGTGTTGCAGCAATTCTTCGGCCCAACCGTCTTCGAAAAGGTCGGGATAAAACTGTTCGGCCATGAATGCGATCCTCATGACCACCGGCAGTGCGCTGTTCAGCATGAAATAGCCGCCGTTCTTATAAGCATCCATATCGTGGAAGTAGACCGAGTATTTGTCCCACTGCTCCTGCACATTGACCGTCCCGCCCAGACCCAGGGCCCGTGAATGAACAATGAACTGTGCCTGATATTTCTCATCCCACAGCCATTCCTCCCCGATCTTAAACTGCTGGCGTTCCTTGTCGGTCCAGTCTGCCAGATTATTCGATCCGGCCAGTTCGCTGGATCCATAATAATCGGAAAGCGGACCTTCGACATAATTTGACATAGTGACAAAAAGTGAGGTTGCCCTGTCGCTCTCTCCAATTCCGTTTACTTTTTCTCCGATCGTTTTCATGATACCTTCATAGAAAGCGATGAGTTCGTTCGCGGTTTCCTGATGTTGGGTAAGGAAACCCAGCGTTACAATGCCGGAGAGTGAAGTAAGACCGTTGGCGGCAGTGATACGGACGATGTTCACATCTGCGGCCGAGATGACTTCGTAGTTGGGAATATAAGATTTGCTGTCCATTGTGATGATCGTCTTGACCCCGTATTCGGGAATCTGCTCCGTGTTGACTGTCCAGACAGTGCCGCCAATCTTCGGCAGATCATAAACGTCAGAATAAAGGATTGGATCAAAACTGTTCCCGGAAGCCCCTGAAAGCGCACAGATGGCAGATTTGGCACCGATTGCCTTCATGATTGTAAGTGCTTCATAACCCGCAACACAGACATTTGCTGTGATCGGGTAGTCGATTTTGACCGTTTCCGGAGATCCGCTGTACTGCTGCAGCACATAAATCTCCATTGTTTCCCCTGCAATCATCTGCTTGACCATGTCTATGTCCCGCTGGTCGACGGTGCCGTCCTGGTTGGCATCGGCCAGAGGGTGGTCTTTGACCTCGGTGGGGTTGGCAATAATTGCCTCCAGCACGGCGATGTCATCGCTGTCCAAATAATCGTCGTTGTTCGCATTGCCGTAAACAGACAGCCGCCCGGTGGTATCTTCCGAATGATAGGCACTGTTGCTGTCCCTGTCGCTGAGAGCATAGAGCGCTGTCGCTCCTCCCGCTGCCACGATCACCAGGACCGCTAAAAGTACACCTGCTTTCTTGTTCAACATCATATAACCTCGGTTTTATTCCGATAATCCATAATTGTCTTGGATTAATTGGATATATAATCCAATTTGATTTATACCTTTATTTGTTTAATCATCGTTTAATCTGATGCCATGTTGTTTTCGGTCTGGTTTCAGAAAAATATTGATTGGATTTATACGACAACGTTTTATTGTAGTTAATCTAAAATATCTCCTGCAGGTTACACCATTGGATGTATCATCCATGATACTATGAAAAACATGAAGATCTTTGCAATATTGGCCGCGATCGTTGTTATTGCGGCCGGAGCCGGTGTTGCACTGTATTTGAATAATGACAGTCAGAACGATTCATACCGTTCTCAGAACACCGATGGCCGTCTCATGATTTTTGGAAACGCCAATAATGACGATTACATCGATCAGGGCGATATCACCGCTTTGGAAAAAATCATTGCCAACCCCACCGAAATCAAAGACCACCCTCTGGCCGATGCCAACCAGGACGGTACCGTCGACCAGCGGGACATAGACATGGTCAAGCAGATGATTAACCGCGAAAAAATGACGCTTTATTATCTAAACGGCAACGGGGACATCAAGACCGTCGATTACCCACTGGAGAGAGTGGTAGTGGTCGGCACCAATGCCATGCTTACGGTACGGGCCATCGGCGCGGTGTCTGCCGGCAAGGTGGTCGGCGTTACCGGCGAGAAAAACAAGGACGCGGTTCTCTTCTCCGATGTAAAAGACATTGCCAAGGTCAGCACCAGTATTCTGGTAGCCAACCCCGAGGCCGTAGTTGATATAGGGGATGTAGACGCAATAATTACGATGAACAGCGCAGTTTATGTGAAAAATGAAAGCACCTTCACGAACAGCGGCATTGAGGTAATCCGGGTTGCCTGTTCCAATAACGAACAGGACGTGAGCACGGCTCTGACGCTTGGTTATATGATGCAGTTGGAAGAAAGAGCAAACAAATACGCTCAATTTTGTGACGGAGTTCTTGACCACGTCTCCGGCATCGTCGCCAACCTGATCGATAATCAAAAGAAGACCTGCCTTTGCGTAACTATGACCAATTCTGTCAGCGGAACACCGTCCGACTATTACAAACTGACCGAACTGGCTGGCGGTAAGAACCTGGCCGATTGGAATGAAGTAACCCAAAAATACACTGTCGGCGGCGAATGGCTGCTGGAAGAGAAGTACCAGGCAGATTATATCGTTCACTACTCTCAGTGGAGTTACTCGCCCGATACCGACTATCAGAGCATCTACGATAAACTGAGTGTCAACTTCACTGAAATGGACGCTTACCAAGAAGGGAACTACGTGCTCATCAACGGCTACCTTCCCGATATCGTCCGCTTGGCATACACCGCAGCAGTGTTCTATCCTGATCTCTTCGGCGAAGATTACGGCGATCAGGTTCATCAGCAATACATAGATGCCTTTGTAGACAACCTGCATGAGGCCGACTATAAGGTAACCGATGCGTCCTTTGTTATCAGCCAGGCCTCTCTGAGGGCCACGTAAGCTCTGGAGAGGAATATAGATGTCAGAATCTACGGCCGAGGCCGCCGAAAAACAGGGTCTGCGCGATGAATACCGTCGGTATACTGTCCATAAAATCCTGTTTGTTGCAGGCCTGGCCGCTACGATCATTTTGGTCTCAGGCTATGCTCTAACCCTGGGCGATCGCTCAATCGGCTTCTGGCAGGTCTATGAGGTCCTGATCGATCACCTTGCTGGTGCCCAATATGAGTCGGGCAGTTCCTCCTGGTGGGACGACTACATCATATGGAACGTCAGACTGCCTCGGATCCTAGTGGCGGCGGTGGCCGGAGCCGGCCTGGCTGTCGGCGGAGCCGCCATGCAGACGGCTGTCCGTAACCCCTTGGCCGATCCTTACACCACCGGCATTTCCTCCGGGGCAGTACTGGGAGTCTCGGTCGCACTGGTTCTCGGTTTCAGTCTGAACAGCAGCACCGGCAGTTACGGCATCGTGATCAACGCCTTTGTCTGCGGCCTTATCCCTGCAGTCATTATTATCCTGATCTCCCGTTTTACCGCCACCTCTCCGGCCACCCTGATCCTGGCCGGTATCGCGATGTCATACCTGTTCAACGCACTCAGCACCCTGTTGCTGGTCGGGGCAAGTGCAGAGACCATTCAGGAAGCATATCTTTGGCAGATCGGAACTCTGCAAAACGTTACCTGGAACGATTTACCGATCATGTTTTGGATCACCTTGGTCGGGTCCCTGTTCCTGATGGGGGCCACCAAAAAAATGAACCTGCTTTCACTCGGTGACGACAACGCCAAAAGTCTGGGTCTGAATGCCGAGAACTTCAGACTGATTGTTCTGGTATTGTTGTCGGTCATGACCGCCGCAGTCATCGGTTTCATCGGCATTATCGGTTTCATCGGCCTGGTCTCACCTCATATCGTCCGGCTGATCCTGGGCACTGATAATCGGTATGTTCTGCCCGCTTCGGCCTTCTTCGGTGCAACTTTCCTGCTCCTTGCCGATCTGATTGCCCGGACGGTCATCTCGCCCGGTGAGATCCCAGTGGGGGTCGTAATGTCCTTCCTTGGGGCTCCGATCTTCTTGGCTCTCATTCTTCACAACAAAAAGGGGATGTGGTAAAACGGACCCCGAGAATACCGAGATCGGTATCTTCAAAAAGACATACCGGGAATACCTATCTAAAAAAAGTGTTTTTATCATCATCTGTCTGATCATAGCCTTTGTGGTAACCGGCCTGGAACTCTCGCTGGGCAAGTACAATATCGGTTTCTTCGAATCATATCAGATCCTGATTAACCATCTCAGAGGAATTGCCCCGGACGGAAAGATCGCCATAATGAAGGACCATGTGGTTTGGGACCTGCGGCTGCCGCGCGCTATCGCCGGCCTGGCCGTCGGTGCCGGCCTGGGGGTCTGCGGAGCCGCCATGCAGAGCTCACTGAAGAATCCGCTGGCTGACCCGTACACCACCGGCATTGCCTCCGGCGCTTCGTTCGGTGCTTGTCTGGCTATCATCCTCGGCATCAGTATACTGCCGGGAGCGATCGGTGAGACCGCCACCATTGTCAACGCTTTTGTCTTCGCTCTGGTTCCGGCAGCCGCAATTGTTCTGATCTCGTCGTTTAAAAAACGCATTACACCTACGGCCATAATCCTTATCGGAATCGCGGTAATGTATCTGTTCACTGCCGCCACAACCCTGATGAAGGTTACCGCTACCGAAGAATCACTGGCCGATATCTACATTTGGAACGTGGGAACGATCGGCAAAGCCTCGTGGGACAATGTCGGTTATATGATTGCAGCCAGTCTCGCCGGCATTCTGATATTCCAGTATCTAGCAAGGCGCCTCAACGTATTGGTCATGTGCGATCAGGACGCCGTCACGTTGGGGGTCAACCCCAAACGGGTCCGCCTGATAACCCTAACCACTGTCTCCCTGGTCTCTGCTGTGCTGGTCGGATTCACCGGCACTATCGGTTTTGTCGGTCTGGTAGCGCCGCATGTTGCCCGGATCTTCCTTAGCTCAGACAACAAATACCTGGTCTTGGCCTCGGCGGCTTTCGGGGCAATGCTGCTGCTGATCTCCGACTGCATAGCCAAATCGATCGGGTCCACTGGCCTGCCAGTGGGGACTATCACCGCACTGATTGGCGGTCCGCTGTTCCTTTATCTGTTGATCAAACAGTCCCGGTCGGCCTGGTAAAACGATTCCGTCCCGACCGAAAAGGACCCGGCGGTCTGTCAGTCAGAAGACCGCCGCTTCTTCGGCGTTGCTTTCTTGATGGCCGAACTGACTGGCTTCTTCGGCTTTTCCGCTTTTTTATCGGCCTTCAGCGCTTTCTGGACGCTGTCCCGCCGTTTCTTCGGCATCGCCAGACTGGTACCGTCAGGAACCGGTACGGCACTGCCCTGCAACGCCTTGGTGCTGTCCATCAGCCGCTGGTTGATATTGGAGGCCTGTTCCTGCGGCAACAGCATGGTGGTGATCTCCATGAACGGGTGCTTGGACCCTTCGATGACCTTGACATCATCCAGCGTATGCAGGCCCCAGCGCTGAGCGGTCTTCTCCAGACCGAGCTCGACGTCCAGATTGTTTGGCTCCAACACGATGGCCTTGAAGGTCTTCCGCCCCAGCCGCTTGGCTGCCATGACCCGGTGATGACCGTCCACCACCAAATAACCGTTCTTCCGTTTGATGACAATCAGCGGCTCATTGAGACCCCGTTTGATCTCATACTGACGGCCGACCAGTTCGTCCATGTAGACCTCTTTCTGAGTCGGGATTGCCTGGCTGATCGGAATCTCCTGATTGTAGACCCGCATCACGATGCCGTTCTGCTGTTCCATGAACCGCTTGACGGTCATGACCTTGCCCGGCCGTGATTTTTCGATCTGCGACCGGACGATGTCGATGTTGGAGATGATACCGACGAGCTTTTTGTCCTCGTCTACCACCGGTAGGTTCCGCAGCCCGTACCGGAACAGGACCCGGGTGGCATCGTCGATGGACATCGAGGGAATGACGCACAGCGTACCGCGGCTCATCACTGTCCGCAGTTTGGCATCAGGGGTGTCCATAAACCGGAGCAGTTCTTTCGCTGTGACATAACCCAGCAGATAACCGTTCTCCACCACCGGAAAACCGTGGAAGTTCGAGTTGATGACGCGGTCCTTGACCTGCCGG
>Ga0265294_10008249_pt1 | contig 12203 bp, 26 predicted proteins | sample MunlanPumphouse3_FD_192504 | JGI IMG/M metagenome (GOLD analysis project Ga0265294, IMG submission 192504) | Groundwater microbial communities from a municipal landfill in Southern Ontario, Canada - Pumphouse #3 | ecosystem: Environmental > Aquatic > Deep subsurface > Groundwater | place... | reverse complement strand
CAAAATATTCTACTGTACTTTTTTATCTATATGTGAAAGAAATTATTTTTTCATCCCTACTGACTGTTTAGTTTTAGATTTTGCAAATATATAAAATTATGTGGCAGCTTCCTAATATTGCAGCTAATGCAAATATATAAAACGTTTTAATGTTTTATAATATTTTTGTTATATAATTTTTTACTGTCATTTGTTTGTTATATATTAGCTTTATAATCAATAACAAATAATTATGAAAGAACATTTAATGTTTTGTAGTTTAGGAAACGGGATTACTGTTTGTGATCGAAATAAAGAAGTAAACGGCGACTATCAAAGAGTGGCTCATATCGATTCAAATCGTAATGTTCAGTATTATGTACGTGTTACAGAAGAGGCCAGTATTGAAATCGAAAGATACGCTAAAACTGAAAATCCAAGTATTTCAGCAACACAAAAAGGAGGAGTCTTTAACAATGAGAGATAATAAAATAAAAGTATTCTATACAGAAAAACAGGTATTAGTTGAAGATTCATTGAGGAACTTTAGCAAAAGCCCGCTTAAGCCAAAACTTTTGCTCGAACACTTAAGTAAAAATAATTTACTTAACCATTTCGACTTTGTATCGAATTTCAGACCGCTTACTAATTTTGAGTTTATGCTTGCACATACTCCTGAATATGTGAATGACTTTTTTACTGGAGGAAAACTTGCTGAAAGTAATGGATTAAGATGGTCTTCGCAATTTGCAAATTCAGTTCGTTATACAAACTCGAGTCTGTATCATGCAATTAAAAATTCAATACTTAATCCAGAGCAAGTATCGTTTAGTCCAACCAGTGGATTCCATCATGCATCTCCAAATGGAGGCATGGGATTTTGTACTTTTAGTGGGCAGGCAATTTCGAGTATTAAGTTATATAAAGAACTTGGTAAGGTTGGCTGTTATATCGATTTAGATGGTCATTATGGAAACAGTATTGAAGATACTCGAGCATTTAATCCAATCATAAATAAAGCAATTCCTCCTGGCTTTAACTTTAATCCAAAGTATACTGGACAAGATTATGTCGATGAGCTTAGACATTTCTTATACTCCGTAGTAGCTCTTAAGATTATGGATGGCGAAATTGATTATGTTGTATGGTGCCATGGAGCTGATAGCCATAAAGACGACGATCTCGGTTCTCGCGTAAATACAAAGCAATGGATTGAATGTGCAGACATCTTTTGGAGTTGGATAAAATTTATGGATGATTTACTCGGTAGTCCCATTCCAGTATCATGCGCTTTATTTGGTGGATATAGAAAAGATGATTTTGATTCTGTTCTTAATTTACATACTGCTGATTTGGTAAAATGTTTAAACCATTTGCTTAATTATGAGATTGAATTTGAAGCCGTTGTTAAACCAAAACCAGAACCAAAATACGAATCGGTGTTATATAATTATGACGACTCTGAAGTTCTTGAGTATACTCCATCTCGTTCGTATCCTAGACAGGACGACAGTTTGAAATCAAGATATCGTCAATTATTAAAAGGCCGGCACTATATGGAAAATCGATAATCCTGCGCTATGCCGTCCCTGGTGAGTATTTTTGTGTGCCCCTCTTCTGAGGGGTTTTTTTATGAAATTTAATTTGCCTCAATTTTTTCCTTTTACTTATTGTTGTTATATTTACAATATATTAATCAAAAACAAATAATTATGAAAACAACATTCTTTATTGTTATATTAGATTATAGTACTGCAACTGTCCATACTATGACTATTAAATGTAAAGCAGATGCACAAAATGAAGAAATTGAAGATATTTTAATAAAGGTAGGTTATCGTCTTGGAAATTGTAATTGGATGTCTTCAAAAAAACCAATTGAAATTATTGAACATGGTTATGTGTGGTAATATTCATTAACTTTCTTATTTAGATTTTTTACTTTCCTGTATTTTTTCTATATTAGCTTTATAATCAAAAACAAATATAGTTATGAAAAAAATAAAAAGTATTAAGGATGTACAAAATTTTTTAAAAGAAATTCCTAATCTAAATTGTGGAGGCTGTGGAATTGCTGCATTATCTATTGCTAGATGGATTCAGTCTAATATGAACGCATCTTGTTTATTTTTGTTTGGACAAGATTATCAAGAAACATATGTTCAAAATATGAAAGCTGAACTTAACCGAAATAATAAACCTTCATCAGCTTCACATATTGGAATATTAGTATTTGACCATAACTCAGATAAACAATATGTAATTGATTCAGAAGGTACGTTTAATGCATTTAATTATAGTTATATTAATACAGTAAGTGAAGACTTTCTATTGCGTTCAATTAATCAATGCGATGAATGGAACGAATCCTTTAACAGAATATATGTTCCTAAAATCGCAGATGTTTTAGATATCGAGTTAAGTGATGTTGATTTAAGAACTATAATTGAGTTTGAAAATGGAGTCGAACCAATTTTTTATAATAAACAGTATCTTAAAGATTCTGACGCTGAAGCCAAAATGCGAGCACTTAATGATATTTCAAAAGCAATTGATTCTATGCAAAGTTCATATTGTTTTGCTTAGAACTTTTTACTTTCAATTATTCTTGTTATATTAGCAATAACGGTCGGTTGTATGGCAGGTTGCCGACTTAAAAGCACTAACCTGTCAATTTAGTAGTAACTTTATAAAAAGAACAAAATGAACAATAACGCAAAAACTCGGCAATCGGCTATACAACTTGTTAGCGGTAGTGCTTTTACTGGTACTTACAAATGCGAAAGTTGTGAATTTGAAGGTCAAATTGCTAAATGTATGGAAGACTGGGAAACAGGTGAATATTTCCATTATTCTTCAAGCGCTGATACTTTGGAATGTCCTAATTGTAGCAATACACAGCATTACCGCTAACAAATAATAAATAATTATGTCTAACTTCGAAACATCAACTACTCTTTCAAAATATTTTGTAGAAGTCGAAAAAGTTGCAGATCTTCTTACTATTGAAGAGGAACATGCATTAGCAATTCGAATCCAAAATGGAGACGAAGCAGCGATCAATAAGCTAGTGCGGTCTCATTTAAAGTATGTCGTTAAAATGGCAAATACTTTTATTGGTCAAGGTGTTCCGATCGATGACTTAATTCAAGAAGGAAACCTTGGTTTATACGAAGCAGCTAAACGATATACTCCAGATCAAGGAAAGTTCTTAACCTACGCGAGATTTTGGATTCAAAAACATCTTAATCTTGCTTTATGTAAGCAAAGTAGAACGGTTAGATTGCCAGTTAATCAAGAATATGAAATTTATAAGAAAAAGAAAAATGGAAAATCTGTAAACCTTACGAATGTTCATATCGATCAAACAGTTAGTGATGATAATAAAACGAATCTTAGCGATCTTATGTTTCATGAAGATTTTAATGATCCATTTAAAAATGATGAGCAAACTCGAATATTAAAGATTTTATTAGATACAATATCTGATACCGAACGTATTGTTATTAATCTTTTTTATGGGTTAGGTGATCATAAGAAAATGTCAACTAAAGAAATTGCAAACGAAATTGGTAAAAATTCAGCACAAGTAAACCGAATTCTAAAATCCGCTAGATTAAAAATGAGAAATCAAATAAAATAAATTATGAGACAATCAACAATTGATACAGCTAAGTATTGGGCTAAGACTGGCACTGATATTTTATTTACTGATGAAAATCCATTTAATGGAACAGTAAGTAAAGAATCTCTCGAAGAAAAGTTATATTGTCAAATTCTTAAAAACCTAGTTGATCATAATACTGCTGAAATATCTGAGCAACAGTTGCAAATATGTATTAACGAAAGTACAATAAATTAATTCAGATTTTTTACTTTTGATTATTTATAGTATATTAGCTTTATAATTAAAACAAATACTTATGAAAGACATTAATGAAATATTAAAAAATCACAAGATTTGGTTAAATGATAAATCTAAGAATAAGTTGAGAGCAAATCTTTGTTTTGCAGATCTTCGTGATGCAAATCTTCAAGGTGCAGATCTTCGTGATGCAGATCTTCGTGATGCAAATCTTCAAGGTGCAGATATTCGTTATGCAAATCTTCAAGATGCAAATCTTCAAGATGCAAATCTTCAAGATGCAAATCTTCATGGTGCAAATCTTCGTGATGCAAATCTTCGTGATGCAAATCTTCATGGTGCAAATCTTCATGGTGCAAATCTTCATGATGCAAATCTTCAAGATGCAAATCTTCAAGATGCAAATCTTCATGGTGCAAATCTTCGTGATGCAAATCTTCGTGATGCAAATCTTCATGGTGCAAATCTTCATGGTGCAAATCTTCATGGTGCAAATCTTCAAGATGCAAATCTTCAAGATGCAAATCTTCATGGTGCAAATCTTCATGGTGCAGATCTTCGTGATGCAGATCTTCGTGATGCAAATCTTAGTGATGCAAATCTTCATGGTGCAAATCTTCGTGGTGCAGATCTTCGTAAGGTAGATCTAGATTTTTCAAGTTTACCATTATGGTGTGGTGCACAATTTAAAGCCGATAAAAGAATATGTAAGCAATTAGTAGCACATGCGCTTAAAATACTAGAATTGTCAGGAGAAGGTTCTGATGAATTATTGAAAGAAATGAAACAATATAAAAAAAGCTGGCATAGAGAATCTGATTTTTAATTCAGATTTTTTACTTTCAATTATTTACAGTATATTAGCTTTATAATTAAAACAAATATTTATGGATTATATTTTTATGCCAAAGTCTGATGATTGGACGAAAAGAGAGAACTGCTTATTAATGGATATTAATACTTATGAAATTAAAATTTATAAACGGACTCGAGGAAAGTTTCGCTTGTATTTAGGAAAAATTACAAAGTCTGAATTTATTGCAACAATTGAAACGATTAATAATTTATCAAATCGAAAAGAGCAAGCAATTCGAAATAAAGTAAGAGAATTTATAATTAAAAACTTTAAAAAACCGAAAGAGGAAATCGACAAGTATTTAGAAAACCTAGATAAGTTTCAAAAACAGTATCAACTTCAAAACAAATTATTAAAAACTTTTTAAAAAAGAGCAATTTGCTCTTTTTTTATTTAGTGATAAATAAAAATAAAGAATTTTATGAAGAAACTACTGATTATATTAATAATATCTTTAATTCCTATTTTAGGTTTTGCGCAACGCCCAATTAGCAAGGTTAATAAACAATTTTTTCCACCATGTTGGAACGAACCTGAATGGACATTTACCTTTAGTACTCTCGCAATTTATACAAATTGGGGTAAAGTATCAATTATTGATAAAGAAAAGAATATTGAATTTCCTTTAAAACTTGGGGATTGGGTTGGAGCGTTTTGTGTAGATCTCGACGGGAGTTTAAAATGTTGTGGAGCGAATCAATGGCTATATGAAGATCAGAATCTAGGAATCAATTTAGTTGCAGATGAACCATCAACGCCTCATCATAAAGAAGGGTTCTATGAAGATGAAGAAATTATAATAAAAATATATCGTTGGGATATTTATGACGAATTCGAAGCTGATTACTTATCTTTTAAATGTTATCCAGGCGATCCATTATATGATTGTGATGGGTTATTTAATAATGGTCAGTTATATGTATTAGATACAGTATTAATAAACGAAAATATTCCACAGCAAACAATACTATTGAATTCTGGCTGGTCTACTATATCGAGTTACCTTAAGCCGATCGATAGAAACATTGAGATTATGTTTAGTGAGATTTTTGAGAATATGATTATCTTAAAAAACTTATATGGTAATGTTTATTGGAATTTAAGAAATGGTCAATCTATTAATACTTTAAATAATTGGTGGTTAAACCATGGATTTAATATAAAGATGTTGAATTCAGATACTTTAAAGATTTACGGATATCCATATGAAGAAGATCAAATCGATCTCGAGTATGAGAATCAATGGGCAATCATGCCAGTCCCGTATGATAATATTTATGAAGTCGAAAAAGTATTTGCAAGCTTAGTAAACCAACCTACTGGTATTGTTAAGTATCAAGGCTTTGTATATTGGCCATATTATGGAATTAATACTTTATATTATATAGACCCAGGTAAAGGATATATGATTCATGTTGAAAATTTTACTATACCAAATTTCGAGATTACTAAAAAGGAATCTAAAATACAAAATAGATCTACAACAAATTATTGGAATACTAAAGAAACAGAATCCTTTAATATTATATTGATTGAAAATATTCAATCAATAATGGAAATTGACGAACAGTTAGGAGTCTTTGATAATACTGGATCTTGCTATGGATCTACAATTTATAATGGTGGTGAGAATCTCGCGATTATAGCATATGGTGACGACCCAAATACTAATTATAAAGATGGATTTTATAATAACGAAAGACTCAATTTTAAAATATTAGATATAAACAAAGATCTTATCGACTTTGAACCATACTTATTCGAGAATAGCTTTACTGGAAATAACAAAATTATATATGGTAAAGTATTATCGAACCAAGTTAATATTGAATATGATGAGCCGGAATTTGAAATTGTCAATACTGGCTCGAGGATTGAGATTAGGAATTCGGAATCAATTGAATATTACTTGTATGATACAAGCGGACAACTTATACAACAAGGAAAAACGAATAATGATATTGAAATTAATCGAAGAAATCAAATCTATATTTTGAATATTATAACTAAATATTATTCATATACTTATAAAATTTTATAATTCAGATTTTTTACTTTCAATATTTTATAGTATATTAGCATTATAACTTTGAAATAATGAACTTAATATTAATCATAACAGCAAATTAGAAGTACCTACAAAATGGCTTATATTTGTTGTTAGCAAATCGTAAAAATTATGAGGAAACTAAATCAAGAACAAAAACAAATGATTATTAAATATACAAAATTGAAAGATATGAAGAACTTAATTAAATGCTTGCACAATACGCTATATTTGGTATTATGTGTTGTTTTTGTTTCGTGTTCATCAGGGCAGATGAAAGAAGAATATAACGAAAAAAGTCAGAAAGAGTATTCTAATAGCTACGAATATAGGGCAAATCAGTGCAGTTACATTATAACTGTGTGGGGGGTATCGTTCAGATGCTACGCCAGTGTTAGAATATAAATTATATGAAAATGGTTGTTGCGAATTGGTTAAACCTACATATTACGGGTGGGATACTGTTATAATACACGGCAACTATTTGATAGAGAAAAAATAACACATAACGTTTACAACTATGTTTAGTTGCGGAATACGAAGCAACACAGTATCAACAAACGCTGATAGGCAATTGCTTATAGCCTTCGTTATAAAACGTTTTTAGCAATGGGAAAATTAATGGATAGACTTCAAAAGCAATTAAAAAATCCTGACACTAAAAAGGATGCAGAAGATTGTATAAAAATATACAACTGGATAAAAGACACAGATAAAGATGGTAAAGTATGGAGTAGCCGTTGGGAGCCGTTGGTTGATATAAAATTTAATGGGTTTCCAAGTGATGAAAGAACATACAAGCCAAATATTACAGGCTACACTCTTTTAAAAGGTATTGAGTGCGGTGGGTAATGTTTTATAACGGACGAGTGTATGAGCAGTAGCCTACACGAACCAACCAAAGAGAAACTAAATTAAATATTAAACAACTGCAATAGTAAAAACGCCTAACAGATATTGCTTATACACATTGTTAGGCACAGTTTATTATGTACAGACCAAAAATTGCAAAGATATTAATCCAATGGATTGATGAAAATGGAGAAGAACACAAACTTGATTTTAATGAAAACACATTAGAGGATGCTGAAACCATCATTGGATTAATGACAGGAAATATATGTGAAGCCGATTTAGAGCCCTAAATTGTGCCTAACGTTAAAAATATGAAATGTACGGGATTAAAATCGGTATCCTGTCCCGATACATTTATAATTAATTAAAGGTAGTACCGTTCAAATGCGCACTAACGCCCGTATATTTTATATTTAGTGTTAGGCAACGTTTTTTATTAATTATGAATAATGTAATATGCTGTATTCCTGCTGATAATGTTGGAAACAAACTTTGGTTAAAAGACTTTCGAGAAGATGGTAAAAGAGCATTTGTTAAATACAAATCAACTTATAATGATATGCCATTTATGGAAGTAGAAATATTTGCTGTTGATGGGGGTAAAAACTTAGTAATAACAGGAGATGACGGAACAGTATTGTATCGTTTTTCAGTTAACTGGATAAATCAATTGGTAGGCGATTCTTTAAATGTTGCCTAACGTTTTGCAAATAGGCGTAGTTGCGGAAATTTAAAACTAAAATATATGAAATTAGACGAAACAAAATTACAGGAAGTGGTAGAAAAGATAGCCTACCAACAATTTGGAGCAGAGCAAATAGATGACCTATACGCTAAAATGGGCATTTTGAATGATTACGTTCAGGAGCAATTACGCCTATTTGCTGTTGTAGGGCGAAGCGAACAGTTAACGGCTTTTGCCGAATACTGTGACGAGGAACACGGATTGTTTATACCAAGTTGGATGATAGATGGCTACAATAAAAGCCGTTAATTGCCTACAACGTGTTGCAGCTATGCAAAGGCAGGGTTTAGAAAGCACTTACCTGTCAAATTGCAATAAACTTAATAAAGTGCTTAAACTTTGGCATATCGATAAGCCCCTGCTTTTGTATAGGTGCGGTTATAGCCAGTTAATTTTTTAAGAAATGAATTTAAAAAGAGAAATTGAAATTGAGCTCACAAATAAAGAAATTTGTGAGCTTACGGAGCAGTATGGAACTGATGAAATTTGCGATGTTCTTTTGCATCATAAAAATTACAGACCACATCAATCAAAAATGGTATTTGAGCGTGTTGTTTCTGATTTTAAAGAAGAAGCATCTGAACTCATTTTAAAATTTGTAAAAGCAGAGCCCGAATATACAGACGGGATGAGTGCTATGGATGTACATAAATTGATTGAAGATTTTACAGATTTTATTGACAGAAATTATTAAAACTATGGAACACATTTTAAGACAAGGAGAAATAGGACTTAAACAAGACTTATTGATTTATGGTAAGGAATATCATTTATGGAGAGAAGGTAAGTATATAGGTATTGCAACTTATACTGATGACCCAAATATTGGAGATTCTTTTTTAAAAAAAACTATTAACGATACAAATGAAGAATGTTTTGAGGTTCACATACCTGATGAATGGCAGTTTGTTTAATTGGCTATAACGGTGAGTATATGGCAAGTTGGGGATTAAAATGTGCTACCCTATCGAGCAAAACGAAAGTAAATTAACAGCACAAATATTCAAATTGGAACGACACCCCCAATTTGCTATATACATTGTTAGGGTGCGTTTTTATATTAAAATTATGACAACTGGAGAAATTATTAAAATACTAATTAATGCGGAAATTTACGCAAAAGTAAGGTGTACAATTTCAGACGAATTTATAAATTTTGTTCGAGAAATGTTACCAAGTGATTATGATTATATTGCTGAAAAAGAACAAGCATATCAAAACTTACTAAAATTACTTAGTAGTGGTGGTATTTCTTAAATGCACCCTAACACAAATATATAAAACGTTTTAATGTTTTATGATATTTTTGTTATAGATTTTTTACTTTCAGCTATTTATAATATATTAGCTTTATAATCAAAAACAAATTATTATGGAAGATATTAAAGTATTAAAGTTACGTAAGTCAAGATATGAATCTATTCGTAGAGATCTTGAATATTGCGAAGTCAATAATAGGCCGTGTTATGGTTTCTGTAAGATTACTTGCAGTAACCGGTCAGCAAATCTCGAATATCCTCCTTTTACTAAAAACTCTTATCCTGAATTATATAAGCAAAAACCAAAATCAAATTATAAGTTTAGTTTGAGTGGTAGCAGTTATCGTCATTACCGTTTTTGGTGGAGTCCTGATAATAACAAGCGTCGAATTCAAGCAGTAAATGCTGCAATTAAATTGGTTGATGAAAAAATCGCAACACTATGATCGCACAAGTTTCACAACATGGAAGCATACTTGTATTGAGAGATAATACCGGTTCTCAAATCAATACTATATTAATAGGAAACGGAGAATTTCTAGGTCATTCTGGTAAGTTCGTCGTGATTCAATACGGAGATATGATTGTTACTATGAATGAGAACCAAAGTATCTTAGGGAGGATAGTTTTAGATTCTAGATACCGTATCTCTGGGATAACGGATTCAGGATTTCATGCAAAAACCGGATCAATGATTATTGCTTATAATTCAATGTGCGAGCATATTAATAGCTTTTCTGTATAATCATATCATATTTGTTTGTTTTGATAGCGCTTGATAAATATTATTGAGCGCTATTTTAGTATATTATTATTAATCTTTTTAATTTTAAATAGTAAAATAAAAAAATAATAAGCAATGGCAAAAGACAAATATAACGATTTAATAATAGAGTTAATTAATCTTCGAGAGCAGGATTATAATAAATTTATGGATAAATTATATGAAGCAATAACTGGAGAATTCAAAAGTATTTTAAATGATGATAGTTCAATTGCCAAAAAGATAAATTCATTAAATACTATGATTTTTCATTTTGAAGATAAAGAAGAATACGAGAAATGTGCTAAGATAAAAGAATTAGTAGATAGTTTAGATGCCTAAATCGTTAAGAACAAATAAAGTATGGTTATTAACTAAGAGAGAAAATGATTCAGAACAAGAATGTTGTTGTTCTGTTACTTTTAGAAAAATTTATAAACTCGCGATTTTCGAGCTAAATATTAGCAAGCCTTCTGTTACTGAACTTCAAGCTCGACGTTTATATAACAAAACAAAATTATGTTTTGTTTTTGATCGAGATAAGTTTGATTCTTTAGAAGAAGCTTTATGGAGTCCAGTTGGACAAATTGCAATTATTAAAAAAATACCTATAAAATAATGGCAACATTTACATTAACAGTATATAAAGGGCATAAAGTAAGAACGGTTATTATAAATGAACCTAATTCGAATAAATTAATTGGTATGCAATATGACAACCAGTTCAATTCATTAATAATTAAATTTGTGGATTTTCAAGAAATATTTTTAGAATTTCCGTCATCGACTAAGCGCGAAACTTTTATAACATCCTTAATCGCAGGATTTTCAATAGGAACAACATTTTCTTTAAATAATTTATAATAGATTTTTTCCTTTTATAAAGTTGTTATACATTAGCAATATCAAATTAATCAAATACTGTAACGATGATGAAAGATTTAAGAAAGTTTATAGCAACCACCGTAAGGGAATATTTGAAAGAGAATGTAAATAATCAAAAACACGAAATACCAGAGTACTGGTATCACGGGACTAACAAATATTTTGAAAAATTCACTTTGAATAATATGAATAAAAATTGGAAGCAAAGTGAACTTGGTATATATTTCACACAATATATAAAACCTGGAATATATGGTTCAACCGCAAAGGAATATGCAGAAGATTTAGTAGTTAGAGAAGGTGGCAAACCGTATATTTATAAATGAAAATCAAAGCACTGACATAACTTGGCGCATTAACTATATACCGTGTTATGCGCTTTTAATTGGAGGGATTTAATTATGACTTACTGGCTAAAATCAAAAGTATTAGGGCACTTAAAAGTAACTGGTAAAACTGGTGTAAGTGTGCGCAGGGATTATTTAAGCAAAACTGTTGTAGTTGATTACTTCGGTGGTGCTTGTGTTAAATATTCTTATGATGGTAAATGGTTGTGCGGTTAATTGCGCATAACTGTTGAGTAATAAATATCTGAAATCATCAGATAAAAAAAGGCTTGGAATTACAGGGTATCAGATGGTAACAATTTATGGCTGGTATTTGAAATTACAAACTAATAAAGCAATTTTACTTACTGGCATCTCTGAATCAGGGACCTACTCAAATAGAGATATTGAAGATGTAGAGTTGTGGTTGCCTAAAAGCCAAATAAAAGCATTTGAATATGAAACAACTGATGATTATGATAAAGTTATTACAAAGGTTGTTATTTTTGTTAAAACTTGGCTTTTCAATCAAGAAAAAAACACTATTAAACTTAACCATTTTAAAAATTATGCCTACTAAAGAAATTGATATTGGTACGATTCTTTGCGTCCTTAAATGGGCG
>Ga0265294_10008248_pt1 | contig 12204 bp, 20 predicted proteins | sample MunlanPumphouse3_FD_192504 | JGI IMG/M metagenome (GOLD analysis project Ga0265294, IMG submission 192504) | Groundwater microbial communities from a municipal landfill in Southern Ontario, Canada - Pumphouse #3 | ecosystem: Environmental > Aquatic > Deep subsurface > Groundwater | place... | reverse complement strand
GTTCTAGTGGAACTTCTGGAACTAGTGGTTCTAGTGGAACATCAGGCGAAGCAGGAACTTCAGGAACTAGTGGTTCTAGTGGAACATCTGGAACTAGTGGTTCTAGTGGAACATCAGGCGAAGCAGGAACTTCAGGAACTAGTGGTTCTAGTGGAACATCAGGTGAAACTGGAACTTCTGGGACATCAGGAACTAGCGGTTATAATGGAACCTCAGGAACTAGTGGAACAGCTGGTGAAACAGGAACTTCTGGCACATCAGGGGAAGGAACCCCAGGAACATCAGGAACATCTGGAGCAGGAGGAGGTGATATTAGTTTATCTGAATTAATTGATGTATCAATAACTGATATTCAAGAATATGATAGTTTAATTTATTCAGGGACAACTTGGGTTAATACTCCATTTGGATCTGCTGTATATGTATCTGATACTGAGCCAGCAAATCCAAGAATCAATGATATATGGATTAAAATATAAAAAAAAATTTTTTATGGCAACAAGATTAAAAACAATACAGTTCGCAATACCGACATACAAATCAACTGTTGCAGATGCAACTGACACAAACATCGGAACTGGAACAATATACTTTCCTGAAAACTCTGCTCTAACCCCAATAACAGTCAAGTCATGTTATCTCGAAATTGGCTGGCAGGACGTGTGTACTGCGGCAGGAACGATAGACGAGCATAGGGTTAGCCTTACTCTTGGTGCAACAGGCGCATCTACTATTACAGAAACAGATAATATCACGAACACTGGTGAAAACATGGGTGGGGTTATCGGGCCGTTCGACTTTACCACCTATTGTGCCACGAACATCGGTACTGGAACTTCCATAGGGTACCAGGTCAATGTCTATTTTGACTTTTCTGCGGGAACCACCCTTGGGGTCAACAATGTCAGTGCTATATTGACACTGACATATGAATACGATGATACTGTCACGACCCAGATAAAAACTGTTTGGATTCCTTTAGAGTCCAAGGATAATGCGTTAAGTACATCTGAGGAAGAGATAGGTACAAATCAGATACCATTATTGGACGATTTTTTGCCAGAAGATTCTGTAACTATAAGGGATTATTTTTTCGTCATAGAGGGAAACCAAAATGCGGTTGGCACAAATGACATTACTGTAAGTCTAAAGATAGATTCGGAAACCCAACACGACAAGGGAACAGAAGAACGAGCATTATCGAGCGACATATTTACTCGGTACGTCTGGAGCAGAACATCTGACTATCCATCAACCAGTTCGGTTCATGCTTTCAAAGCATGGGCAAACGTTGCCGCATACCACCACATGGTTATCACGTTGGTCGTGACCTATGAGTTCGATACCAGCACAACGACTTCCTGTTTAAATTCCATTTACATTCCTTTGGAACTGGGGTCTCCGTTGGGATTTGACGACCTACCGTCTGTTTTTGAAAGGACAATTATGTTACAAGAAGCAGATATCGTTTTGAAACAAAGTGCCTTTAGGTTTAACTATAATGCTTCTGCTACTGTTTCGGGATTGAATTTCAAATCGGGCATACAGTCTTATAGAGAATACGTAAACACTGCAAGTATGGTATGTGGAATGATATCGCTACAACAAAGAATAGATTCTGATTCTGTGATGGGAACAGCATTTTCTTCTTTCGACAGAGGAAGAAACAGTTTGACGTTATACGCATATAATACAGATATTACAGACGACCCAACCAATCTTAACGGGTATTTTTTGATAAACTACCAATCATCTGTGCACGAAGATGGTGTCGGTGTGCACTCACACACAGTCTTTCATGACCTTTACCAATGGGACGCTTTTTTGAACGATAGGTTAACAACAACATTTGCATATTACATTCCAGAAACGTCCTATTGGCTAAATGCCATAGGTATTGTGAGTATAATATGGGATAACATAGCAGGAAACGCATTCATAATGGACGTAGGGGTAAAGGCTGGAGAAGGAAAGGGGGGTGGTTTTATCGACCTATATGCCGACGCTATACAGGGTGACGCAGAAAGAAGGTGCAGCATTGTGTGGATGAGAGGAAGGGATGCGTTCAAGAGGTTTCCAGATGACATAGACCCTGACAGACTTGATGCCACTTTATTAAGAACATATAGATTTTTTACGCCAGCCACAACTGCACAGGGTATAATAGCGACACTTACATATCATAGCATCACGTATCCCGTTTCTGGAAGTTGCACGAACTATAGCGGGGACGGAGCCGACATAGATGTTTATTTTCATAGTAGTTACGACAATTTACCAAGATTCGTACTTACAACTGCGATAGGTGGAACATTTTCAGGAACGTGGTACGACAACACAGAGTACATATATGCTGTTGCTAGAGAAAATAATAATCGCGTAGGCCGAAGTTCTAATGGATATGCAGGTTAATAAAAAAAAATAATAAAATATGAATTTTATAATTAATTTAAGAGACAATGAATTAGAAGGATCATTTATTATAGATTTAGGCGGAGTTTTTATGTTTAGATGGAATGGTGTTGAATGGGTAGCTATAGGTGAAATTAAAATATTCAATTAATTTAAATATTTTTTGATATTAAATTAATATATATATACATATAATTAACTTAAAAAATAAATAATTTATATGGGAAAATTAATAAAATATAATAAATACGTAGAATCCGCTTCAACAATAACTCCAGATGAAATAAATGAAAGAATCAAAGAGATTATAACGAATGTAATAAAAACAAAATATTATTTTGATATGTTAAAAGATTCGGCCGACTATGTATTTAAATTGATACATAATCAACTCCCTAAAAATTATAATGCTTTTATTAATGAAGTTGATACTAGAGATAATATATTATCAGAATTATTAGATGATCTTTTATCAATGGTAGAAACAACATTTATGATTGATGATATCGATGACATAGTTAAAAATTTAAGTTTAATAGAGGAATATACTAAAGATAATATGGATACCATATTATCTGGCAAATTGAAACACGTTGATGACGATGATGACGATGATGACGATGATGACGATGATGGTGATATTAATGGTGAAGTAGATGAAGTTGAATATGAGGAAGAAGAAGATGATGACATTCCTTCTAATAATAAAAATGATAATGATGAAATGGATCAATTAAAACCTAAAAACAATCCAAAAAAATGATAATGAATTATAATAAATATATTAATGAAAATTTAAAACCAAAAAAATCATCATTAAAAAGTAAAAGTGATGAAATACTTGGCATTATTAAAAAATATAAAAATAAATCTGATTTAAATTATAATGAAAATTTTGAAATTAAATCGGGCGATATTGTATATTTAAATGGTTTATCAGGTCAAATTGCCAAAAAATTAAATGGAATTAAATGTAAAGTTATAAGAAAAAATAGAGATAAAGAAGATTGTTATGATTTATATTTAGATAAATTAGCTAAATCAAAAAATGATGAAGCTAATTTAATTGGAATGCCATCTAAATTTATTTTTAAAAATAAACCGACTATCATAGATGAACCAGAACCAAAAAAAAGACCAACAGCTAAAAAAATTAATAAAAAATAAAATGCCAAATAAACTTAAAAAATATGAAAATTTTAATTCATCTTTCGATTATGATTATGAAAAGGAAATTGATGATATTTTAGTGTCTTTAATAAAGAAAAAAATTTTAATATCTATGTTAAGAGATACTGTAGATAATATAAAAGATCAAATAAAATCTATTATACCAACTCCTATTAATAAATTTAATGATATGTTAGAGCATTATGATGATGATGTTCATGAAAGCTTTGGAATAATTAAAGATGTTTTAATTGATGGTTTTCCAAACATTATTGATCAAATAAAAGATTTAGATGAATCGTTTAATGTTATAGAAGAATATTTAAAAAATAAATTAAAATAATGATTGTAAAATTTGAGAAATTATTTGAAAGTCTCCCTAGACAATCTACAGTAGATCAATTAAAAAGAATTAGAAAAGAAATTAAAAAACATCAGAGAATGAAATCTGGTCCAAAAAATTTTATTGATGGTGGTGATATTGGTGATAAAGTAAATAATGATATGAAAAAACATAAAATGAGTAATTCTATAAGAACAGATAATCCTATAGATAGGCATATAGATTCATATGAGTCTTTTATTAAACATGACTCAAAGAAAAGTTTGGGATATATGTAAATTCATATTATAATTTTAATATATAAGTAAAAGAAAATAATAAAAAAATTATGATAAAAAAATATAATGAATTCATAAAAGAGAGTTTTAATATAAGAGGAAAAGGCCCAGTTAATGATGATCTTATTCCTAGCGCTCCAAAAAAACAAACTTTAAATGGATCTAATCAAACTATTGATCTTCTTAGAATTGGTAAACACATTAAAACTAAGAATATAGATGGATTTATTGATAGTATACAAAATAATAAAATTTTAATATATGATAGAATATCAGGAGTAATTAAAACTTATGGAATGAAAGAATTATTTAAAGAAATATCAAGATATAAAAATGTTGATGATGAAATATCTTTAAAGGGTTTTACTGGAACACCAGAATGGGCTAAAAAACAAAATATTTATGAAAATAAATTCAATCAATATGATAGTAAAGATGATGATCCAGAAAATATAGATGATGAAATAAATATTAGAATTAGAGGAACTGAAGATAATCCAGATGGATTACCAAATGAGAGTTTAATTAGAGAAATGCCAGATGAAATTAAAGAATCTTATAAAGAATTTGATTATGCTATAGAGGAAGAGGAAGATGAAGATGGGTATTATGATGATATTTCAAATTTTAAAGATGATATATTAAATAATAAATATTTGGGAATTGATGATATAGAAAAGGATATTGAATATGACGATGATGATTATGATTATGATAAATATAAAAAAATGGCTTTATTATACGGGACTGAAGATAACCCAATTTAAAAAATACAAATTATAAAAAATAAATACAAAAATTAAAAAATAGTAATACATCACACATATGAACAAAATACTTAAATTTAAAGATTTTTTAAACGAAAATAGTAAAATATATGAAAATATTTCTGATATTAAAAGAAATGATGATGGTTCTATAACATATAGAGGTGAAAAATTTCCTGGATTTAATAAACCTAAAAGATATAAAGGTAAAGGAAAATATAAAAAAAGAGTATTGGCTAAAGAAGGAGATAAAATTAAAATAGTTAATTATGGGCATAGAGATTATGAAGATTTTACAACACATAAAGATACGAAAAGAAGAAAAAAATTTAGATCAAGACATAATTGCGATCCAGTTAGTAAATTATCTAAATTAACAGCTAGATATTGGGCATGTCAAGATTTATGGTAAAATAAAATTAAACATTATATATGAGACATATAAAAAGATTTATTTTTGAAAGTATGGATAGTGATTTAGGATATAAAATAATAGAATTAAAATTAGATGATATAACAAAAGATGAATATGACCCAGCCAACTCAGATAAAATTTTAAATTGTGTAAAAACATATATGGCGACTGGCGAAGGAAATTTTAATGAATGGTGGTGGGATGAACTCGAAGATAAAATATCTTATGTTTTAACTAAATATAATATTAGAAAAACAAATCTTTTTAATTTCATAAAAGAATATTTAAAAAATTAAACTTTAAAACTCAGAAATTTTCTGAGTTTTTTTTATTAATCATTAAAAAAACTTTAATATTTTATTTGTATATAAAATTAAAATAAAATTTAAGTTTATTATGATAGTCGATTATGAATATAAAGATAAAAAATTAATAGTATCTTATATAACTGACGGGGGATGGATTAAAATGAAATATTATAATTGGCCTAATCCATCTAAATATGTTGTTTGTTCTCATGATGATAGAGATAAAGATGGTCAATATGTAACATGGGATGGCAATTCTGTAAAAAAAGTTTATACTAGAATTCCAGATAGATATGCTGTATATGATTTTATAGATAACTTACCCGAAGAAGATCAAAATTTATTATTTAAATATGTTGAACCAGAAATATTTTTTATTGATATTGAAAATGAGATTCTAGATAAAAAACCTCAACCTCATTTAGCAGAAGGAGCTATACAGTCTATATCTATAATAAATAAAAATAAAGCTTTGGCTTTAGGAGTAGAAGATTTATCAAAAGAACAAGAATTATCTATAAGGGAAGACATAAATAATTATTTTGTTAAATTTAATGCCGATTATGATTTCAAATATGTAAAATATAGGAATGAATACGATATGTTATTAAATTTTTTTGAAAAATTTGTTCCCAAAATGCCCATAATAACAGGTTGGAATTTTACAGAATATGATTGGGTATATTTAGTTAATAGAGCTAGAAAAATAGGCATAGATCCAAGTTGTGCATCTCCCACAAGATTACTTAGGATGCCATTTAAAAGAGACAATAAAAGTGGAATGGAAAAAGAATCATTTTGTGAGCAACCGGCTCATAGATTAATCATAGATTATATGGAATTATATGATAAATGGAATTCCACCATTAAAGTTAAAGAATCTAGTTCACTTGATTTTGTTTCAGAAGGAATTTTAGGAGTTAAAAAAGTAAATTATGAGGGTAATTTAAAACATCTTGCTGCAACAGATTATAAGAAATTTATTTTTTATAATGTTGTTGACTCTATATTGGTTCAAAAAATTCATGAAAAAACAAAATGGATTGATATTCTCTATGGAATTTCAACACTTTCTAGAATTAAAACTCTCGATGCTTACTCAACTTTACCAGTAACAGAAGGAATATTAAGAGGAAAATTGAAAAACCAAAAGAATGTTATATTATGTAGACTTGATAGAGATCAAATTGAGGATACGTCTGAAAAATCGGTTAAAGGAGGATGGGTTAAATCTCCAGTTAAAGGGATGGCAAATTGGACAGCTTGTTATGATTTTGCATCTCTATATCCAACAACCATGAGAATGTTTAACATATCAGCTGATTCTTATAAAGGTATAATTTCTCCAAATAAAGAACATGCTATATTTAATGGACATAAAGTAGATTTAGAACCAACTGATATAATATTACTAAATGATACCGTATTTAAAAATGAGACTGGTATAGTTAATCAAATAATGACTGATATTTATGCCGATAGAATAAAATATAAAAAGTTCATGATGAATGAGCATGATTATTTAGAGGAATACAAAAAAGAATTAAAATTAGCCGAAGAAAATCTTATAATGGAATTAGAATATTCTGATTAAAATTACAAATTAAAAAAATAGAACAACTTAAAAGAACATGATTTGAATGATTATCTTGATGAAATTATGTTAGGATAAAAATAAAAACGCGAATTGAATTTTTTATATATAATTAAAAAATAATTTAAAATTATGGGTAATAAAATATCAAAATATTCTATGTTTAATCCTTTTTATAAAAAAATAAATAAAAGTGACGATGTGGATAAAAATAAAGAGGATGATAAAATTTTAAAACATAATGATGATGCTATATTGCCCATAGAAGATCAGGCTCAGAATAAGAAAGATGAAGATATTACCAAAAAAGAAGATAATCTTAAATCAAAATTAAAATTTAATCCTGAAAAATATGATAATAAGAAAAAAAATTCACCAAAAATTAAAAAAAGTGAATTGGAAAAACTTCCATTTTTTCAATATATTCCAGAAGATATATTAAAATATATGTTGAAAAAACCAAAAGATGAGAAGGGAGAAAACATAGAAGGGGAAGATGAAATATATGAGGATGAAATAGTATATAATGTAGATGAGTTACCAATACAACAAGGTGATTATGTTGTATGTGAAGATTTTGATGATCTAAGTGATAAACAAATTGAATTTTTAAGATCTAAAGAGTATCATAGAGTTACAAATGTAACTAGTAAAAAAAGTTTATATTATACAACAGGCGAACCATATATAAATTTGGGTTATAGAATTCCATTTAAAATGAAAAGATTTAAGCTTGTTGATAGAAATTTAAAAAATAAAAATAAAATATTATTTCTACAATTTGATTTAAATATTGATCCACACGGAAATAAAGATGAACATAATATTTTTAGAGGTAAAGAAAAAATGTCAGATTTATTTCAAGAATTATTTAATGAAAAATTGAAAAATCCAATAGTTGATTTTTTCCAATATGAAGATATTTATAGAGTAAATAACGAATTTTATTTAGATAGTTTAAAAATAAGAGATTATGATTTTGTATTTTTTGGATTCATGTCAAATTATACCACTTTAGTTAAGATGTTAATATCATATTTGGATAAACATAATATTCCATATTTAAAATACGGAACATACAAAGATTATGACAATAAAGCTTATGAAATGCACTTAGTTCAATCTTTGGGGTATCCATATATTCCTTCTATAATGACAACCAGGTTATCTAAGAAAATTATACATATTGTTAAAGAATTTGGATTTCCTATAATAGTAAAAGATGTGTCATTAAATAGAGGTGAAGGTGTTTGGAAAATAAATAATATGAATGAACTCATTAAAAAATTTACTATGGGGAATAATTTAATGTTAATTCAAAAATTTATACCCAATGACGGTGATTATAGAGTCATATCTATAAAAAATAAAGTTGAATTAGTAATTAAAAAAGAAAGAATTGAAGGAACTGATGAATTTAGAGCTAATGTAGCTAGAGGAGGAAGAGCTATTAAGGGAACTTTACCATTTGATATTATAAAAATGTGCGAAGATATATCTAAACATTTAGTTTGTGATATTGTTGGATTTGATATAATTCAGGATAAAGATACAGGAGAATATTATGTCATGGAAACAAATTCAGCTCCACATTTCCCAACATTCTGCGTTATTTCTGAAATAAACATACCAGAGATAATAACAGATTATATAATTAGAAAAATTAATAAATATTAATGAAAAAAGAAAAAGTAATAAAATTTAATGAATCTATAATGAAAGAATATGAATTTTCATTAGAACAATTATGGGATAGATATGTCCAATATGGAAAAGAAAATGTAAATAATCTAATGAGAGGCATGCATATAGAATTTCATAATAAAGATATTGGATTTTATGAAGGCGAGATAATTGGAATTTTACCTTTTTATTCATATAAAGATAAAGTTAAAAAATTATTATTAGATACAGATAAATATGGAACGCTAGAAGTTGATGATGATTATTCAATAACTATAAAAGATCCAAGATTATTATAAATAAAAAATTAATAAATGGGAACAATTAAAAATAGTTTAATTAAATTAATGAATGAAAATGTTGACATGGCTGTAAATAAACATGTCAAATATTTAATAGAAAATGTTGAGGAATCTCAATTAATTTATAAATTATCAAGCCCGACTGGTATAAAAATCGATAATAATATGATAATATTAAAATATTATGAAGGCATAGGTTTTCAATGCAAAAATATGTGGGAAGAAAAATATGGAAAATTACCCATATGCGGAAGAATAGAAAGATTTTTAAATAAAACTTTAAGAGAAAATGATTCAGTTTAATATCTTATTGCACATATAATATTAAGATGTATTTAATTTCCAACTCATGTTTTATCTGGTTATTTTTTAACTTTAGATATTTTTTAAATTTTTCTAAAGTTGATTTGCCCAATTCGTTCATTTATAATAATTTTAGATGTTATGTTTATATATAATAGTTATGTGTAATAAAATTTTATTCAATCTGTTTTCTAACCCATTCATTTTCTTTTTCCTTTTCAGTTAGTTCAGAAAAATTTACTATATCTTCTTTCATCTTTCTTAATTCAGTAAAGTGATGTCCAGTTGTTCTCCAATTTTTAGGACTAACTGTTTTAGTAAATTTTTCATACTCTTCCATAAATAAATTAATCATATCTATCACTTTATCCTTTTCATCCGAAAAAGAAAATGAATTATTTTCGTTGTATTTTCTAATATGTTTCATACTATTAAGTTTATTTTTTAAAATTTTACTAACACATAACAAGGTGTATATGTAAGTTTTTTATTTAGTTTAGTAGTATATATTAAAGTTTATAATCAAAAAACCTACATATACACCCAACCGTTATATTCAATATCAAAAAATTTTAGGAGTTATTACAAATTCATCATAATGTCCCCACCAATGTCCATTATGTTTCACGTTAAAATATTCTTTCAGTATTTCAATTAATGGATTATCATAGGTTGTTCGCAAAATATATTCTTTATATATTATTTTACAATATAAATCATATGAATTTGTAGATAGTGAAACACCATTTAATTTACTACCATCAAAAAAACTTGTTGGTATAACAGATTTTATTACTTTTTTTGTTAATTTTTTCATGTGTATAAAATTTTTGATACTAAATATAACAACAAATATAAAACATTTATTTCAGTGTTCCAAATTTGATGTTGTGTTTTATTTATATTTTGTTTTTCAATTTAAGTTTTCAAATAAACGTTTTATATTTGCGACCGTTATGTGTAATAAAATAAAAAATCAAGTTGTGTACTCTTTATTAAGTGAATCCAACAACTCGTCATAACATCCATCGTAGTAATCATCACGTTCCTTAATTTCTTCCTCAATTGTCTGTATCAGTAGTATTCTAACAATACCTACTTTACTACAATCACCTTTATCCCAACCCATCCAGTTTGAACGAGTTGTTGGATTTTCCATATTCAAAAGTTTTTCTATTTTATCAATCATATTCGTATTTTTTTATTTTACTAACACATAACAAAGTGTATAAGTAATGTGGCTAAATAAGTTTATTTGTAAGTCGAAAGTATGTACAAAGCCACACTACTCATACACTCGACAGTTATGTGTAATAATTTTTTACCTACCCACATTAAGAATGATATACATATAAAACAACATCATTTGTTCTATCTTTAATTTCAATATTTACATCGTTCCATTTGTGTTTAAGTAATGTTTTAAGAATTTCTTCAAATTTATCATCTCTAAATATTTCTATATGTGAATCTTTATTTTTACTACCATACTTAAATCTATATTTAGATTCTATTTTCATAAATTTGTCAGATAAACTTAATTCAATATCTTTAATTGATGATTGAAATGAACTATTATATAGATTTTTGATATATCTTTTAAGTTCATTTTCAGTGTATATTGTATGTTGATTTAAGTTTTCTTTTAATAAGAAGTTCTTAAAATTATCTATATGTTCTCTCATTTGTTTACTTATAGTATTTTAGTTTATATATAAATATTTGAAATTAAAAAATCTTCTAAACCCACCCACAAAAATTACTACACATAACAAGGTGTATATGTAATGTGAGGTTCAGTGGTTAGTCAAAGTTTCTACTTCTAATCAAGTTCATCTGTTAAGTGGAGTTTAGTTCTTCTAATCTCACACTACATATACACCCAACCGTTATAAAACATAAAAATTATTTCTTTACACCAACATTAACCATATCAGGTAATTCTTTACCATTTCCATATTTCAACAACTCAAAATATTTTTCATCACCTATTACACCATCAATAGTCCATTCAGTTTTTACACCATTCTCATAGATTGGTATTGAATATTTTTCGTTGTTTTTTGTTTCTTCTTTTTCCATAATTTTTACGATTTTATAACAAGGTGTATATGTAATTTTTTTTACAAAAGTAGTGAAAAGTTTTGAGATTTCCAAGTAAAAAACTACATATACACCCAACCGTTATAAAACATTTTTGTCCCACTCATCATATTTAAGATTGATAGTAATCTCATTCAATTCATCGTGTTGTTCTGAAACAATCTCTAAACCTTTGAATTTACCAATACCTTCAATCTCTATCCATTCATCACTTTTTTCGTTAAATGAGTTTTCATATTTAACTTGTGAAGTTCTATCAACCCACTCTTTCATCCATTTTTTTATACTATCTTCCATAATAAAACGTTTTATAACAAGGTGTATATGTAATGATTTCATCACATCTAATCAACCTTGTCTGTTAATAAATATATTCATTTCTTTTAATAAAGTTTAGTGTAAATCACTACATATACACCCAACCGTTATAAACAATAAAAATTATTATCCATATAACTTAATCAATCGTTCTATCCTTTCTAATCTTATTCTTCTTTCGTTCAAAATATTTTCTTCTGTATATTGA
>Ga0265294_10008246_pt1 | contig 12205 bp, 23 predicted proteins | sample MunlanPumphouse3_FD_192504 | JGI IMG/M metagenome (GOLD analysis project Ga0265294, IMG submission 192504) | Groundwater microbial communities from a municipal landfill in Southern Ontario, Canada - Pumphouse #3 | ecosystem: Environmental > Aquatic > Deep subsurface > Groundwater | place... | reverse complement strand
TAAAGAATGGGAAATACAACAAAATGTAAACCCCATTATTTAGGCATTTACAAATCGTAAAATCATGACCAAATTTTTGTTTGGTAACAATAATAATAAAATATAAAATTAGGAGGTAAAAAGTGAGTAGTTTAATAGTAGAAGTTTGTAAGGTAGATGAAATTGAAAAACATCCCAATGCAGATAAATTATCAATAGTTACTGTTAAAGGATGGAATTGTATTGTTGGTTTAGATCAATATAAACAAGGAGACTTAGTAGTATTTGTTCCACCAGATTCAATATTACCAGAATTATTAATTGAAAAATATGAACTTACATATCTTAAAAATGGTAGTAGAGTAGGAACTGCTAAACTTCGTGGTTATATTTCTCAAGGACTTATTCTTAGTTTGCCAGAAGGAAAGTTTAAAGTTGGAGATGATGTTTCTAAAATATTAGGTATAACGAAATGGGAACCTCCAATATCACAAAATCAGCAACAAGCAAATATGATTTCTAAGAAAAAATTAAATCCGTACTTTGATAAGTATACTGAAATTGAAAACATTAAAAATTATAGTAATATATTTGAACTTGGAGATAAAATAGTTATCACTGAAAAAATTCATGGTTCAAATTGGAGAGCAGGAAATCTACCAATAGTAATTGATAAATCTCAACCTTTAACATATCAAATTAAAGCGTGGTTTAGTAAATTATTTGGTAATACTCATCAGTTTGTATATGGTAGTCATAATGTTCAATTACATGGTAAAAATAAAAATAATAATTATTATGGAGAAGACCTATGGGGTAAGATATGTAATAAATACGATATGATAAACAAAATCCCTAAAGACTATATTATATACGGTGAAGTATATGGTATTGGAGTGCAGGATTTAACTTATGGTTTAAAAGATGTTGATCTAGTAATATTTGATATTAAGCAGGATGGGAAATACTTACCTTGGTATGCAGTAGAAGAATTTTGCAAGCAGTATAATTTACCAACTGTTCCTGTTTTATATATCGGAGATTTTGAAGAAGGAATAATTGGAAAATATACTAATGGTAAATCAATAATATGTCCCAAACAAATTCGTGAAGGTTGTGTAATTAAAGATTTATATGAAAAACAACATAAACGTTTAGGTAGGAAAATATTGAAGAGTGTTAGTCCCGATTATTTACTAAGAAAGAATGGAACAGAATATCAATAAAAACATGATAAAAATTTGGTTTTATACTGTTTTTGAAAGGAGAAAAAATGTTTAATTTAAACTTTGCTAAAAGCATTTTATTAAATAAAAATAAAGATGGCACTTATAATATGATAGTAAAAACAAATGTTTGTGAAACTAATGGTGATACAATAAATTCAGAAGTAGAAGTTAATTATCCTAGAGTAAAAATTATTGATTTTAATATTGAAGCGTTAGCAACAAATGAAACAATATATGAAGTAAAAATATAACTGTTCCAAACCTAACTTTTATGCTAATTTAAACTAATAAAATAAAAGAAGGTGATAATTATAGCTAAAGGACAATTTAAAGGATTTAATAATTATGAAATACGTGGAGAAGATGCCGTATTACTCATTGAACATAAAAATGAAATTATTGAGTGTTTTGTAGATTTTAAAAAATTAGATAAACTTATTAAAGCGGGGTATAGATGGAATGCCCAATGGGATAAAGGGTCACAAACATATTATGTTCGTACAATGGTGTACCCATCTGGAGAACATCCAAAAACAATCTCTATACATAGATTTTTAACAGATGCTACTGAAAAATATATACGAGTAGACCATAAAGATCATAATGGATTAAATAATAGAGAAACTAATTTAAGAGTTACATTACATCCTAATAATAATCAAAATCGTAAAAGTAAAAATTCTAACAATAAATCTGGTTATAGAAATGTATTTTGGGATAGCGGGAGAGAAAAATGGAAAGTATCTTTATGCAAAAACTATAAACATATTACTATAGGATATTTTGATGATGTGGATGAAGCAGGGAAAGCCGCAGAAGAAGCAAGGCGAAATTATTTTGGAAAGTTTGCCGGGTTATCATAAAAATAGTTGACAAAAGAATAAAATAAATGTTATACTAATATTACATTTGAAAGGAGGATATAATATGGACAATATAGAAAAAATACAAGGATTGGTTTATCAATTAAACGGCTATAGAAATAAATACTATAATCTCAACAAACCCTCAGTATCAGATGCTACATATGATCAATTATTTGATGAATTAACTAATCTTGAAAATGAAACTGGATATGTTTTATCAAATAGTCCTACTCAGACAGTTGGTTATGAAGTTAAAAGCAAATTATCTAAAGTAGAGCATCCGATTCCATTAAAGTCATTAGCAAAAACTAAGTCTTTTGATGAATTAACAAAATGGACTGGTAACAAAATCATCTTATTGATGCTCAAAGCTGACGGTTTAACTGTTGAATTGCTTTATGAAAATGGTGTACTCCAACAAGCATCTACTAGAGGTAATTCAATTATTGGAGAAGATATTCTTCACAATGCTAAAGTATTTAAAAATATTCCACTTACTATTCCATTTAAAGGTCTGTTAAGAATTGCAGGAGAAGCAATTATTCATTGGGATGATTTTAACACTATTAATTCAAAACTATCAGACGATGATAAATATGCCACTCCTAGAAATTTAGCGGCTGGATCGGTAAGGCAACTTGACAGTAAAATATGTTCTCAGAGAGAAGTTAATTTTTATGCTTTTGGGATATTAGAATGTAGTGAAGAATTAAGTGATTCAAAAAAGGAACAATTTAAATGGTTGGTAGAACAAGGATTTTGGTCTATCTATTACGTATATGGAAATCCTGGGGATGATTTTGAACTATATATTAATCGTATGAAAGAAGTAGCAGAAGATAAAAATATCCCTATTGACGGTATGGTTTTAACTTTTGATTCCGTCAAATATTCTAAATCTTTAGGAGAAACGTCCCATCATCCACTACATAGTATTGCATGGAAAGCAAAAGATGAAGCAGAAACAACTATATTAAGAGGTATTGAATGGTCTGTAGGGCGTACAGGAGTCATTACACCTGTAGCTATTTTTGATACTGTATTACTTGACAACACTGAAGTATCAAGAGCAAGTTTGCATAATTTAAGTATTTGTGAAGATTTGGAATTGGGGATAGGGGATTCTATATCTATTATTAAAGCTAATATGATTATTCCTCAAATAGAAGAAAATTTTACAAGAAGTAATAATTTAACTATCCCTGATGTATGCCCTATATGTGGTGGGAAAACTATTATTGATCAGGATAATGAAAGTAAGTTCTTATATTGTACTAATGATGATTGTTCTGCTAAGATAATTAAGAAGTTCTCACACTTTGTAAGTAGAAATGCAATGAATATTGACGGTCTTTCAGATGCTTCGCTTGAGAAGTTTATTGATGCAGGATTTTTAAACAATTTTGCTGATATTTACAAACTATCACAATATAAATCCCAAATAGTGAGCATGGATGGATTTGGTCTAAAGTCCTATAATAATTTAATTAAATCAATTGAAAAATCTAAAGATGTTAAACTTGAAAATTTCTTATATTCCTTGGGTATTGATCAGTTAGGCCAGGGTGGTTCAAAGAGATTGGTTAAACACTTCAATAATAATTTTAGTGCTATTATATGTGCTAGCGTAAATGACTTAATGCAAGTAGAAGATTTTGGTGAAGTAACAGCAAATAGTGTTTACTCTTATTTTGATAATGATAATAATCAAGATTTAGTAGATGAGTTACAAATGTATATTAATATTAAAGAGGTAGCGGAAAAGAAAGATGTAGGTTTTAAGTCTCTTGATGGTTTAACCTTTGTGGTCACTGGCAATGTAGAAACATTTAAAAACCGTAAAGAGTTAGAAGAATTAATTACTTCTCTGAATGGCAAGTTAAGTGGATCAGTTTCAAGTAAGACAAATTATTTGATAAATAATGATACTACATCTACTTCAGGTAAAAATAAAAAGGCAAAAGAACTAAATGTTCCTATTATCTCTGAACAGATGTTTAATGAAATGATAGGTAGGTAAATTATGATTTTAAAAGAAGAAAAAAGAAATTTATTTGATGTTGATCCTAAATATGCTTTTGCCCATTGTATTTCTCTTGATTGTGCAATGGGTGCTGGTATAGCAGTAGATTTTCAAAAGAGATTTAATTTACGGAATGTAGTTAAGATTAGAAGTAATGAATATATAGGTGAATGTGTTACTTTTGCTAGGTTTAAAGATAATGGTGAAAGAGAAATAGTTTTTAATCTGATGACTAAAAAGTTATATTGGCATAAACCTACTTATGATTCATTAAAAGCAACATTGATAAGTATGAAAGAAGAAATTAAAAGGTTAGATATTAAATATCTTGCTATACCTAAAATTGGTTGTGGATTAGATAGACTACAATGGGGGAAGGTTAGAGAATTAATACAAGAAGTGTTTGAAGATACCGATATTGAAATATTGGTTTGCTATTTATAAATTATAGTTGACATATTAGTAAAATAAATATTATAATGAAATTACAACAAAATCATAAAAATATCAAATTTACAAATCCCAATATATCGGGCTTTGCGAGTACAAAAATCATGATAAAACAGAAGTTTGGTCATGATTTTATAAGAAATTAAGTTCATGGGATGGAATTGATTTTGTTATAATTTTAATATATAATAAAAATAAAAACGGAGGAATTATTATATGGCGATTAAATTAGAATGTGGTAAAATCATTCCGAAATGTAATGATTGTGAATATACTAAAGATTATTCTTCTTGGCAACATAAAAATCCTTGTGGAAAACAATTTTGTGTATACGGTTGTAATGTTTGTAAAAATCCATGTGAAGCAAAAGGAAATATGTCTTGGTAATAACTAATATCAACAAAGGAGTTATAATTTGTATAAATCGCCTCTTAGATATCCAGGAGGTAAAAGTAGGGCGATAAAAATAATTATTGAGTATTTTCCGAAAAATATAAAAGTTATGAGTTCTCATTTTGTAGGAGGGGGATCAATTGAACTTTATTTGTCAGAAAATAATAAAATAATTACATATGATAATTTTGATCTGCTTATTAACTTTTGGAATCAATTAAAATATAAAAATAAATGTTTACATAATACAATATTAAAATATTTTCCATTAACGAAAGAACAATTCTTACAAATACAAAAAAATATTTATAATTCAAATGATGAAATCGAAATGGCCGCTAAGTTTTATGTTTTAAATAGATGTAGTTTTTCAGGTAGTACATTGAGTGGAGGAATGTCCCTAAATCATCCTAGATTTAATCTTAATTTAATACATAAACTTCAAGAAGTAAATTTAAAAAACATTGAATTTGTTTGTATGGATTTTAAAGAATCAATATTAATACATCAAAATAATTTTAAGTATTTAGATCCGCCATATTATATTGAAAATAATTTATATGGAGTAAAAGGAAGTTTACATAAAAATTTCGATCATATTAGATTAAATGAAATTCTAAAAAAATCATCTAATTGGGTATTAAGTTATAATGATTGCGAATACATAAGAAAACTTTATGAAGGATGTGAAATAATACAAGTAGATTGGAAATACGGGATGAGTAAAGATAAAAAATCTAATGAAATTCTTATTATAAATTAATATCAAAGAAACGTTTCATTCAGATATTGTCTTCCCACTATTAAAAAAAGATAATATAAATTAAGAGAGTGTGCTGGATATACTACTCTCTTAACATCACCTCCGTTGCATTAAAATTATTATCTACTAAAGTGGGTAGTAGATAATAATCTAAAATTTTAAAGAGAAAGGGGTATTAAAATATTTTTTAAAAAAGAAAAAATAATTCCCGATTATGATTCATTTTATAATGAAAAAGCACAAGAAATTGGTTATTGGATAGGCGAAACTGAGGATAAAACAAAGAGACACAATTTATATAAAATGGCATGTAAGATGGAAAAAAGATTTAGAGATTATAATGGAATTAATAACCCTAATCGTTCTTGGGAAAGAGGAGGTATAGTTACATGCCCAATGCCTTTAATTGGATTATACATAAGGAAAAAATAGAAAGAGAAATATTATAGTTGGTTTTACAATTATTACTGTAATGTATTATGGAATTAGTAAGATTAATTAAAGATTAAACAGAAGCATAAAATAAATAGTTGACAATTACCAACAACTATATTATACTAACAAAGGAGAGTTTGATCCTAGTCTAACATAATATCACCCCATGAAACCTCTTATCTGGGTTAGCAGAATCACATAGGGTTACTAAGATAAGTAGTAACCCTACAATAAAAAATTAACAGAAATAAAAAATAAATATGTTGACAAAGGAAACAAGGTATATTATACTAAGATTACCAAGTAATTTATTCTTTTGAGGCTGGCAACCTCACCCACTAAAGAATGAATAATAAACCTCTCATGTACGATTAGGGCGTTTTTCTCAAAGGACTTAATATAAATTTATCTGTTGAAGTGGGCAATAGATAAATTATTAGTTGAAAGTAACTGATGTGTTTTAAACCATTGTTATTTTAAAATTGGTGAGTGTATGTAATGAAACTACTCAGCTAATGACAGAGTGGCTAAAAAATTATTAAAAGTAGTGGAGTTACATACGGGATGATTGGGATTTAATAGCTCTGTTATTTCAATCATGGTCTGTACAAAGGGTGGGAAAACAGACAAAGAACTTGGGGACTCTTGCAACCAGGAGGGGGAAAGTAGGTTTCCTTGACGGAGACTGAGGGTGGTCAAAAATCAAACTCAACCATCACTTCCCGAAAGTGATCGCTGTGGTCGGGCAAAAACAGTAAACACAATATCGTGTCCCTGCTGTCAAAAGACTAATCCGTATTGGTTGGTACGGTTGTATAGAGTAGTAGGTATTTCGGGTAACTACTACTCTATATATTACATATTAAAGTGAGGTAATAATATGCTAAAAGAAAAAATATATTATTTAAAAGAATATAGAAACAAAAAAGGTAGATATGGAGTATATGAATTTACTTGGGGAAGTGCTGTAAAAGATGAAAAAGCACACAAATGGATTACCTTATTTATTGGATCGTTAGCACAACAGATAGATGTAGTTAATTTATCTGTTATATTACATCAAAATGGAATTGAATTTACAAATTAATTAAAGGAAGGAAAGTATAATGAGTTCTTTTTCAACAGGTTTACCAGTGGAAGAAATTTATTATGCTGGTGAAGATGATAACTACATTATTATGTTTAAATCAGACAGATTAAATGAAGATAATAATTTTACATTCAAATATAATGAAGATATAGATATAAGTAAATTTAACAACATAAGAATGAAACGAATTGATTTTGAAGCAAAATACATTAATATATCTAAAAGTAAAGTTGTATTTAAAGATATTAATTTGTGTGATATAGCAAGTTTTCAAATAACATACGGAGATATGTTAGCGATACGAAAATATTGTGATTTTTTAACATTATCAATAATACAACATAAAACTTATGGAAATATAGTAGAAATATATAAAGATAAAATAAAAGAAGGGAGGCCAAAAGGGAGAAGTTATGAAAGATTTTTATAAAGATTATGTTCTAGAGATTAGTCATTCCTATAATAAAGATAAGAATTTACTATTATCTGTCACTAGAATCCATCAAAATAATAGTCTACAGTATGAAGAAAAATATACCATTATTGATTTGAACACTATGGAAACAATTGAGGCTGATCTTAATTTAATTAGAACAACTATGTGGAAAGAAATAAATTGGGAAGAGATATGTGAGGAGGATTAAATAATGGCAATTAAATGGTCAAACATAAGAGTATTATTAAGCCCACTATCTAATGAAATATTTCTTGGTAAATATGATTCTGCGAAGATGATGACTACAGATAGAAGTGAAGATGTATCTGAGCAAGTTAAAGCAATAATAATGATGCACATGGATAATATATGTGCGGAAAATAATTGGGTTGGTTGTGAATTTGAAAGTGAAGTTGGATATTTAAGATATACTAAGAAGGAAAATAAGGATGAAAACTAAACGACAAAATGTTAAAAATGATTTAAGAGCATTAGGGGAAGACTTGGTTGATTTATTAAAAGAAATTATAGCTCATATAATTGTTTTACTTATCCCTAATTATGTTGTGTATTTATGGTTTTTACATGATGTTAAAAAACATATGTGGACTAAACAGTATCTACGAGAATTTGAAATTAATATGAATGATTTTGTAGATGATGGATATATGAAATCTTATCAAAGAGATAAAATAATAAAAATAGCAAGGCATATGTCAGAATTAGGTTATGAGAAATATAAATGGTGTTTTGAATGTAGTAAACAAAGGACTAAAGAATGTAATAAGAAAATTTGTTATTCGGAGTTTAATAAAGATGGTAAGCCAAAATTGTTTAATGATAAATGGATGTCATAAGATAAACTTAATCCAACCAACACATCAAAATGGCATTTAGATTACGTTAGTTAGTTTTTAATAAAGGAGAATAAATATGATACTTAATCAATTAAAAAGAGATATTGACCAATTAATAGAAGATGGGTATGGAGATAACCGTATAATGTTACAAGTAGATGGAATTAAATCAGGTTTAAATGATATTGTTTTATATACTAAACAAATAGGTGGAATAGACGAAATCTTTATAAGGATGAGTGACGATGATAGATGGGAAGAAATTGAAAAAGAATTTACCAATAGATGAATTTGGTCACACCGTTTTAACAAGTCAAAAGAAATATGAAAGATGCTATTTTTGTAAAACTATAATAGTAGGCAATCCTTGGTTTACTTTTATACAAGATAAAAATTGTAGGGAGCATATTTTGTCTGTTCCGATATGTAATCAATGTAGTGAAGAAAATGCAAGGAAATATGATGGAATGAAAGTAGAAGGATTAATATGATAGAAAAATTTGAGAACGGAGTTAAAATAGTTACATTAGGAGAGGGTACTACATATATAAGTCAAATATTTGTTGATGGAGATGATGTATCTAGCGGTATATTGTTTAGTAATCAACCTCCACATAATAAAGAATTTATAGGTGATGAAGTAATTATTGAAATAACTAATTTTAAAGGTGCTATATCTTATATAAAAGCTGTTCTTGGTGTATTAGAATCATGGAAAATTGAAGGTCTAGGGGAGGAGTATGAAAACTTCTTAAAAACCATTGATAGGAAAATGGTTATGCAAAAAATGGATGGAAAAATAGAAGTAAAAACGGAGATAGATAATGAATAAAGAATTTTTAAATGAGTGCTTTGATGTTATAGAGCAAATTAAATTAGGTTCAATAATTGAAATAACCAGTAAATATGAAAAATCAAAATATAGACTTGATTATATTGAAGAGTACGAAGAATTTGAGTTAACAGATTTGAATAAAAGTAATACTATATGGAATGACGGAGATACGATTGAACAAATTAAAGAAGATTTAATGTTTAGTGCTATAAAAAATCATTTTCAAAAGATAAGATTAATATAAATATACTTTTCCGATTTGAAATCGGAAAAGTTAAAAGGAGGTGAATAATATCTTGGAAGAACATGATGGTGGTGTAAGTTCTAGAAAAGGTATGTTAATTAATAGAGAACAAAAATATTTCATATCATATGTTGCTTATTATGAAGTTTGCAAATGGATTAAGAAAGATTTCTTTAATGATATTGTATATACTGATGAAGAAATTACTATAAAATTAATACGAGATATTGAAAGTAGTTTATTAGAGAGGTTAAATAAAGAAACTTCAAATCCTTATTATGGTGTACAGATTATTAATATAAATAAGATATAGGAGGGGAAGAAATTATGGATAAAAATATTTTCGTAAGAGAAGCATTAGAAACTTTAGATAAAATTAGATCAAATGTTAAAATATCTGGATTTATGCTTGCAGATGATGCTTTAAATTTAATATCGGTTGCAGAGAAAACTATCGAAAATTATTCAATTAATTATTCAGAATTAAATGATGAATACATAAAAAACTTATCTAATAAGGATATTCAAACATTATTATATAATATATGTAGAATTAGATATCCTGAGTTAGAGGATTTATGGTTCAAAATTGATAATTATGATACGATGATTGACGTTACATATAGAAATAAGTGTTATTAAATAATAATAGAAAGGAGAGTAATTTATGTATTTAGTATATTGTTGTGATAAATGTGGCAAAGAATTTACATATGAACATGAATGTTATAAACATGAAGAAAATTGTTCAAATAATTCAACTAAGGAAATAAATAATGGGATTAATACAATAGTAAATATTAAGTGTGAATTAAATGGCGCAGAAGAAATCAAAAATATGATTAATGAATTGCAAGAAAAAGTGAATAATATAAAAATAAATATTTGTTTGTAAGGAGGATTAATTTATGAATATAATCATTATAGTTGTTGGAATATTTGCGGCAGGTAGTGCTATGTATAATGCACATCTAAATGACAAGTTAAGATGGCGGGTTGAAGAATTAGAAAAAGGAAAATCGAGTGTTACAAATAAGCAACAACAAACATTTCAAAAAGTATGTGAGATTTATAATATTGACCCTGAAACATATACATATTATCAGTTTGTTTGCGATACGTTTTTAAAAATCAATGAGATTGAGAAAAAATTATGGAACAAATAAAGTATTGGAGCTATTCAACTAAAGAAAAAAATGCTTATATCTGGTTTGATGGTCAGAGTAAATATATTAAAATATCCGAAAAAGATTTAAGAAAAATGATAGATTGGATAGAGACTGATAAAAAGATTAATATTTTGAAAAGAGGGAGAATATGAAGGAAAATACTAAAAATTACCTTTTCAAGAATCCCAATATATAGCCATTCTTGAAGACGAAAAACGGGACTAAATCTGCGTTTGGTTCAGGAACATAAAATAACTAAGTTAATAATTAGGCCGTCAGATAGATAAAAAGAAAGGTAGGAAAATAGACATGATATTAAAAATTATAAGCAAAGAAGGACAATCAAATTATATTTCAGCGGAGGAGTTTACTGCACATAAGGTAGTAGTAAAGGGTACATATGATAATTTTAAATCAGATCATGATAAACCAAAAATTATGTATTTCAATGATAGGCATAATCATATAGTTAGGAAAATTCACGAACTTACAGGTATGGACAATCAAATTATTGATTTTAAAATTAACTGTGAGTTTGAAGATTTGGATTTAATTTGTTGTATATATCCAAGAACAAAAAATAAAGAACAAAATATAATTGTAACTAATCAAATGACATTTTTAATGTCTGATGATGGTAAAACAATTGAAAGGTTAATATAATAATAGGATAATAAATAGTTTGACGGTCTATTTATTATAAAAGTGTCATTTGGTTAAGAAATAAAAATAAATAAAAGGAGATGAATTATACATAATTTGATTGAATTGAATAAAATTTATAATGAAGATTGTATTGGTGATAGGGGTATGTGCTTAATACCAAATGAATCAGTGGATATGATTTTATGTGATCTCCCATATGGGACTACAGCATGTAAGTGGGATATAGTTATTCCATTTCAACCATTATGGAATCAATACGAAAGAATTATAAAAGATAACGGAGCAATTATTCTGTTCGGCAGACAACCATTTATGAGCGATTTAGTATGTAGCAATAAGAAACTATATAGGTATGAAATCATATGGGACAAAAAGGCAGGAACAGATTTTGCTCAAGCCAATAATAAACCAATTACAATACATGAGAACATAGCCGTCTTTTATAAAAAGAAGCCGAAATATCACAGAATGGATGATGAAGGATTTAAACCATACACAGACAAAAGAACTGTTAAACAAAGTAGTGAATTAGGCGCAAAAGGGTGTGTGGCAAGAGAACCTTTTGAGAATAAAACAACAAGAGCACCTACAACGATTAGACAGTGTTTTCCTGATAATCGTAAAGGGAAGGGTAGTAGTTTACATCCTACTCAGAAGCCAGTAAGTTTATGTGAATGGTTAATAAAAGCATACTCTAATGAAGGTGATTTGGTTTTAGATAATTGTATGGGTAGTGGAACTACAGCAATAGCTTGTATAAATACTAACAG
>Ga0265294_10008244_pt1 | contig 12206 bp, 11 predicted proteins | sample MunlanPumphouse3_FD_192504 | JGI IMG/M metagenome (GOLD analysis project Ga0265294, IMG submission 192504) | Groundwater microbial communities from a municipal landfill in Southern Ontario, Canada - Pumphouse #3 | ecosystem: Environmental > Aquatic > Deep subsurface > Groundwater | place... | reverse complement strand
GGAATATGTCTGCACTTCAGCTGCTCATGCTGACATGCGCAAGACCGAAAAACGTCCGCTTAGCAAAGTGGAAAGAGTTCCGTCTGGAGAGAAAGGTATGGCTGACACCTTCGAAAAGAACTGATAAAGAGGCTGATCACGTTATTCATCTCTCCCGTCAGGCATTAGAGCTCCTGAACAGGATAAAAAAACTTAACCTGGCCCCTCAGGACTCTCCTTATCTCTTCCCAGCCGGGACAGACAACGTGCTTCCTGACACTGCATTCGCAAGCGCGATGAAGATGATGGAAATCAAAAGCGATACCCAGACAGCATTCGGCATGCGTTATTCGGCTGAAGCCATCATGAAGAACGAATTCAGGCCCGAGGAAATTACTATCAAAGACGTGTATGTCGTCGTCAAGACCTTTCTTGACGCAGTTACCGCAGATGGCAAACCTCAGTACCCGCCCGAGATCTTTATGAAGCAAAGGGCCGAATTGGCTCAGTGGTGGGCAGATAAACTGGAAGGGAAAGTGTAGTTTGGGCAATTTGAAAGCGATGATAAGGTTTATTGAAACAGACTAAATTTTACTGAACATACGGAGGTTCATAAATACCGGGCCTCCGGTTGTTTATTTTGATGATACTGAGCGTCATTTATCTATATGATAAAGAATTGAAAAGCAGAGCACATTACTACATCCATTTGCTATGTGCATTGATCTTTCAGAGTTGCTGTGGAGCACTTATGTGCCTAAAATTATGCTTTTTTATACTTGACAACGTATTTGATGTTTCGTATAGTTTCAGTGTAATGATGTCCCATATTGTTAATAATTGGGGAATGAAGTTTCCCTTGGCTCTTGCCATAAACGCTTTCAAGCTGATGACTTCTGCAAAACTTTGCGGTGGTCATTTTTTTTTGATTCCATCCTGGCCACTGAATATTTTCTTCTTGAATATTATTAAGCGTGTCTCAACAGAAGCTTAATACAAGACAGGAGCAGGAGGAATTAAGATAATGGCTTTTAAAAGTATCATGTTTCCTGACAATGAAAAGGCAATAAACGTTAAAGATACTGCCCCGGAGTATTTTGATGATCTTAATTTGGATCAAATTATCGACAGTATACTCTCAGACAAAAGGCTTGAGTATTTGAGGGCATACTACTATACTCCTCTTGCCTCCGGAAAGATCATTGCATACAGACAAATGATCCTGAAAGAACTGAATGACCCCGACATTTTCAATGCTCTTCTCAATTTCAGTGAAGAAATAAGGTCATTGGAATCAAGACGCACACAAATCTGTAAAAATCTTTTCTCGGGGGCAGAATACAGAAAAACATTTTTGGAAAAAAGCCGGCTATATTCTGCTGCTTATGATTATTGCACAATTGTTAAAGGGATGTATTCATATTTAAAAGCTAAAGATCCTGAGTCAAAAGGACTCAGGTCATTTACTCAAGCTCTATCTGCCTACATATGCTCTGGTAATTTTATTGATCTTGAAAGAGAGACATGCAGGCTAAGAAGCATATTCTCTTCTTTGCGATATACATTGAATATTAACCAGAGTGTTATAACTGTCGAGAAATATTCCGGAGAAAAAGAATATAAAGATAAGATAGAAAGAACTTTTCAGAAATTTAATGACGATGACCAGGCAATTCCCGAAATAAAAAAATCAGATCACGGTTTTGCCGAACACGTGGAAGCCGGTATTTTAAACCTTGTGGCTACTGAGATATATAAAGATGAATTTTCTCAGCTTGATGAGTTCTGCCCTGCCTTTTGCAATTTCATGGATCCCCTGGTACTTTTATTTGCAAAGGAAATAATGTTTTACATATCATATTCTGTTTACATGGATAAGTTCAAACGTCAGGGACTTGCCTTTTGTATTCCTGAACTGAAGGATGATAAATTTTCTTTTCTCTTAAAAGACGGTATTGATCTGGCTCTCGCAGAAAAACTCATAAGATGCGGTATGAAGATCGTATGCAACGACATATCAATAAACCAGGATGAAAGGATCGTTATCATTACCGGGCCAAACCAGGGAGGCAAAACCACTTTTGCCCGCATGATAGGTCAGATCAGTTATCTGGCCTCACTGGGGTGCCTTATTCCTGGTTTGTTTGCATCACTGGAGATCCCGGATATGATATTCACCCATTTTGAGAAACATGAAAGTGTTCTTTCCTTGGAGGGGAAATTGAGTGACGATATTCTTCGCATAAACTCGATACTTTCATCTGCTAATCCAAAGAGTTTGATCATAATTAATGAATTCCTTGCTTCGACTTCAACAGAGGACGCTGTTATTATCGGCAAAAAGATCCTTAATAAAATATCAGATAAAAAATGCATATGCCTCTTTGTCACATTCATATATGACCTATATGAAACGAAAGAGAATATTGTAAGCATGAAAGCATCAATTGAAAATGAAAACCCTGAAAAACGAACCTATAAAATAGTCAGAGAATTACCTGACGATAAGGCATATGCCCTATGTTTGGCAAATAAATTCGGGATCACAAAAGATGCCATCATAGAAAGGATAAAATAATAATGAAAGCTCACCTTATGTTCCCGCATGACGAATTTAATATTGTTGAGATCCCGCATATCATCAAAAATACAACTTATAATGACTTAGAGCTCGAATTAATATCAGATACAGCAGCAAGAAAAGATAGAGTCATTTATGATTCTTTCTCTTCGGCCTTACTTCATCCGGTCGATAGACCAGAGATAGTCAAATACAGGCAGGAAAATATCAAGGATTCGATCAAAAATTCGGAGATCATAAGAAATCTTTACGATATTGCCTGCGATGCCGTAGAAAAAAAGAGGAAGTCATGGTGGGGCTTTTACCGTGATACACCTTCCACCCTTGTTTTAAATTCTGTGACGTTGCTTAATATGCATATTGAAATCATTAAAGATCTAAGGATAATTGCACAAAGACACGTTGACTTGTTCAGCTCGGCTGGCTTTAAAAATCTGTTTTCAATTTTTATTGAAGAACTTGATGATGATTATTTGAACTCACTGCAAAAATGCCTCAACGAACTTAAGTTCGATAACGGGATGAATATTGCAGCCAAACTGGGAAACTTTAACCAGGGTGCTGATTACTTTTTGATTGAACCATCTGAAATAAAAAAAAGAAAATGGTATAGTTTTCATAAAAAACATTCTTTCGTCATCAATGAAAGAGATGATGCCGGTCATGCCGACCTGTACAGGCGCAGGGAGTTAGCCTTGATGTCAGTAGTTGTTCCCGTATATAGATCTGCTTTGCATGTGCATAACTTTTTTGCTTCCCTTCAGAGAGAATTGGCATTTTATGTAGGAAGCATCAACTTATATGAAACACTGACTGAAAAAGGAAGAAAAATTTGTTTTCCGAATATAACTGACAGTGGTAATAATAACTTTACTTTTAAAAATTTGATGGACATGAGTATGTGTCTGACAGAAAAATCTCATATTGTTGGAAACACCATGGATCTGACCGGTAAGAATGCGGTCATCATAACGGGAGCCAACCAGGGCGGAAAAACAACATTTCTCAGGAGCATAGGACAGGCTCAAATAATGCACTGCGCTGGGATATTCGTTACAGCTGATGAATATAACTCAACTCTGACAAAGGGTGTATATTCACATTTTAAGAAAGAAGAAGACAAATCAATGGAAAGCGGAAAACTGGTTGAAGAAATGAAAAGGATGTCCGAAATAGTGGACCTTATGAAGCCCGGCTCAGTTATCCTTCTGAATGAATCCTTCTCTTCAACGAATGAAAGGGACGGCTCTGAGATAGGCAGGCAAATTATATCAGCATTCCTTAACAAGCAAATTAAAGTATTCTGCGTTACTCATTTTTATGAACTGTCACATGGGCTTTATAAAAATAATGATCCGGAATACATGTTTCTTGTTGCAGAACGAAAGGGAGACGGAGAAAGGACATTTCATTTAGCTGTGGGAGAACCCGCAAAAACAAGCCATGGGATCGACATATACAGAAGAATATTCAAAGAAGAAACTATATAAAATCTATTTATAAGTCTTTTAGGCTCGAGATAATACGAAATATAAAAAAATTATTGGTTATTCAGTATATATTTTTATTTAAAGTCAAGGGAGGGAAATCAGTTGATCAATAAAGATATGTCACCACTGGACATTGTTGAAAAATATCCTGAAACTGAAAATATATTTCGTGAATATGACACAGTTATTGGCGAATGTTTGCTTTGTAATTACTTGTTTGATTCCATAAATAATATTGCGGGAAAATATAAAATCGACATAAATGAAATGATTGAACGGTTAAACAAAAGTATATCTCTTAATTTTTAGCTTTTATTTATTCTTGAAAGAATAAATTTCTGCTGGGGTGATATAAGAAATGACTCTGACAAATAAAAAAATAATTGCGCCTTCGATAATGTTTGTAATTATGATGGGAATAGTAAGTATGTTTTCTGATATGACGCATGAAGGGGCAAGAAGCATATACGGCTCCTATTTGTCACTTGCCGGCGCTTCTGCCGCTACCATCGGATTTGTAGTAGGCTTAGGCGAGATGCTGGGATATTCTTTACGTTTTATTACTGGGATAATCGCAGATAAAAGTAAAAAATACTGGACAATAACTATAATTGGATACTGTGTTAACATGTTTGCGGTCCCGCTATTGGCATTGGTTCCGGAAAAAGGATGGCAATATGCATCAGTGCTGATAATAGCTGAACGAGTCGGTAAGGCAATACGCCAACCTTCAAAAAACACCTTGGTATCTTTTGCAGCCTCACAGGTTGGCGAAGGAAGATCCTTTGCATTACTGGAATTTATGGATCAAATTGGGGCATTTATTGGGCCAATGTTACTTTTTGGGGTCCTTCTCATCAGGAGAGGTACTTCTGACGTTTTTAAAACATATTCTATCTGTTTCGCAATTCTGGTCATTCCGGCAGCCCTTACGATAGTCAGCCTTTTGATAGCAAAGAAAAAATTCCCTGCACCGGAGCAATTCGAGCCAGACGAAAAAAGAATATCAAATAAACCTATTTTGCCCGGATCTTTTATCCTGTACATATTTGGCACGAGCCTGCTTGCCCTTGGTTTTATTGATTTTCCCCTGATAACAATGCACATCGCAAAAAAAGGAATAATATCTGAAGTTGGCCTTCCCCTTATTTATGCCGGTGCTATGCTTGTTGATGCGATTGCTGCTTTGATTTTCGGATGGTTGTACGATTATAAGGGACTCATGGTAATTGTATATTCAAGCTTCCTGTCTGCTTTTTTCTCAATATTTATTTTTCATTATTCTTCGGTTTTGTCCGTTATAACCGGCGTTATCCTGTGGGGTATCGGTATGGGTGCACAGGAATCTATACTTAAATCAGTAATTGCCACAATAACACCCAAAAGCAGCCGTTCTCGCGGGTTTGGTTTTTTTGAAACCTTTTTCGGCGTTTTCTGGTTCATTGGGAGCTGGATAATGGGGTATTTATATGACATCAGCATCATGAAATTAATATTGTTTTCTGTCTCTTGTCAATTGTTGTCCTTGCCATTTTTATGTTCTGTCAGTTATTTGAACAGGCACAAAAGAGAAAATAATATCCAGATAAAATAAAAGATTAATTGGAATTATCAATTTCAGTATAACTGGAGGTAGTCTCAGCAAGAAATGCTCTCAATGACCGGACTTTCTCCATTACAAGGTCAGATTTTTCCTCCCTTTTCTTTTCAGCTGTTTCAACAATACTGATTACGTTTTCAATTGTTTCGTTGAATTTATTGGTTACATCGGCAACAAACTCCCTGAACAGGGATTCTATGTTCTGCAGCAATGACCATCTCATATTTTCAATATTATTTACGATCAGGGTCGCAGTGTTTTCTTTAAGTCTATTGATGTTTCTCTCTCTTTTTACAGCTGCCGGAAGCAAAAAATCAAGTAACCCGCTGCCGGAAGATAGCAGGCCGTTCTCTGAGACCTGCCCCGACCAATATGGCAGACGCTTTTTTCCTGTTGAGATATTTGTATCGATATGACTGCAGTTGATCTCAAAAATCGATGCAGCAAGAAAGCGTATGTTGTCAACATGGGAGTTTACTTGCAAAACGTATTTGTTTAGAATCTCCTCTACTCTTTCATCAACTGCTTTAACTTCTTTTTTGAATTCTCCGGAAAAGAAGGCCTGCATTTGTTCAGCAATAATCCTGTCTGCATCTGAAAGATCTTCCTTCTGTCCTGTTGCTTCTTTTAGTACATTGTCGAAATGTTCTGCCGCAGTCTTTTTGAGTGCAGCCATTCGGTTCTGACAGAAAGATACAACACGTTTCTTATCTATATTGACCAGATCGAAAAAGCTTTCCCTCTCACTGTTAAGGCTTGCCAGCCTCATTTCAAGGTCTTTCCTTTTATTGCGAAGTTCATCCAACGGCATCTCAAGAGTTTTGATATTTAATTCTGCCTGCAGCATCGCCTCCTTGAATACCATTAATGATTTACGCTTTACCGCATTTTCAAGAACTTCTTTTTTCCCTGAATTAAAAAAGGACACAAGGTCAGCTTCAAGCAGAGGGAGACCGCTTTTTCCATAAGCATCCGAGTTTTCTTCATCACTTGCTTTTACAGCGGTTCGGGCAGAAATTCTATAGATGACCGGTGATTTTTCAAAGCAGCCGGAGCTTCCCAGGGTTTTCATGAGAAACTTCGCAACATTATCGATTTCTTCTTCTGAGTAGTAATCTGTTTTGTTCAGGATGACAAATATCTTTGATATCCTCTCCCTGATAAACTTGATCAGATCAAGCTCATTTTCGGTAATAGGCGGATCTACAGACAGGACAAATAACGCGGCATCGCATTGATCTATAAATTCCATGGTCGTGTCTGTGTTGTGTTTGTATGTGGACCCCGTGCCGGGAGTGTCGATCAGGACGATACCCTTTGAAAGGAAATCTGAGGGATATTTGATCTCAACCTTTTTAACATTCTTTATATTGCACGGGTTTTCTTCTTCTGTAACATAATCATTCAAATATAAAGACATGGATGCATCGTCATTAAAAATCCGCTTTTGGGAGGAATTATCTGTAAATGATATCCTGACAGATCTTCCAATGCCGTAGAAAATCTCAGTAGGCACGGCGGTTAGCGGCAATACGGCAGTAGGCAGAAACCGCGCTTTTAGAAGAGCATTTACAAGTGTGCTTTTGCCTCTTTTAAACTGTCCTAAAACAGCCAGGTTCAGCCTATCCTTATCCAGCTGATCAGCAAGCTGCAGCATCCTTTCGGCATGTTTTGTAAAATTGCCGCCAGCTTTATTTAAAATTATTGATGATGTCTTTAATTTCCGGCTCAGTGTCTCCAAATTTACCACCCTTGTTAATCATAAAATATAAAAATGACTCCTGCCCAAATGGACAGGAGTCATTACTGTAAAAACAGGATTTCAGCGAACTCCATCGCTGTGAAACTATGACAATCGATGTTAAGGATTCTAGCATGGTCCGAAAAATGTATCAAGCTTGGGGTTGTACTATTGTTAGCTTGCCTCAGGACAAAATCTTGGGATACCCAGAAGTGCTGCAGCACCTGCACCAGTCGTTCCGAATAAGACCAATGGTTTTCCTGAGTCATAAAGTTTGTCTATAGTACCGTTGCAGATAGCGCTTCCAGTAGCAAAAATTACATCACATGATGAAATACATTCTTCAATTGCGTCGTTGGCGTTTCTTATGTTTACCCCGTTTATAATTTTACCTACGTTATTCGGGTCCAGATCGGTTACGGTAATCGAAAAAGCTGCTTCATTAAGTGCTTCTGCCAATGTAGGCTGGTATCCAGCCATTAATATGTTGGGAGTGCCAAAGTTTTTTTTGAAATACTCCGCAACCTTTAGTGCACAAAGTTCAGGTCCTTCATTGCGACAGTGTATCGTCTTTTGAGCAGCGTCTGTATAGCGCACAACAGCATTTAGAGTTGATACGTAAACCGCTCTTTCATAATCGTTTTCAAGCTTCATATTTAAAACATCATTAAGGGTGCCGGAAAAATCCCCCTGTGAACTCGTGAATGCCTGTCCTTTTGAACCCATTACCGAGGCCTCAAGCAGGCGCTCTTTTCCTTTAAGGATGACGTAATCCTTCCTTTTGGTTGCGCCTATGGCATCCTCAGGGCTTAAAGGTGTTGCAGTTACCTTGACTTCTGCGTCCTTAAGATCAAATCTGTCGACAAGAGCCACAAAATTCTCCTGCAAGAGGTTAAAAAATATTCCATTTTTTTTATCTCTCATTAAAATTACTCCTTTCAATAATTACAGCTTTCAATAACAACCTGCGGATATCAGTCTTAATGGATCAAAAGAAACGAGAGGCCTCTCTAAACTGCATAGGGTCCCCTCTGAAATTACGACCGTTCTGTCTGCGATGTCTTCCACTTCCTCATAATGATGAGTTACATATATGACTGTCAAATGTAAAACATTCTGAAGTCTTTTAAGCTCATTTGTCAGATCGATCGTAGCAGAGGGGTCCAGGCTCGAAAATGGTTCATCCAGAAGAAGTATCCTGTTCTCTGTAACCAAAGCTCGTGCCAGTCCTACCCTTTGTTTTTCTCCTCCGCTCAGATATTTTGTATAACGATCCTTCAAGTGGCCGATCTTTAATAGGTCAAGGATCTGTTCCGTTTTAGACCTGACCATCTCACTCGGACAACTTTTTCTTGCCCTTAACCCGAAAGCAACGTTGTCAAAAACATTCAAATGCGGAAATAAATTAACATTCTGCATAAGGTAACCAACACCACGTTTTTCAGGAGGGACAAAATCAACGTTCCGACCATCAATAAAGACTTCGCCTTCATATTCTGTCAGTCCTGATATAACATTGAGCAAAGTGCTTTTGCCTGCTCCGGTAAAACCTGTTACTGCTATCAGCTCTCCCGAACTTGCTTCCATCGTTACATTTTTGAGACAATATGAAGTCGTGATATTTTTTAAAAAAATTTTAGACATCTCTACCTCCACGCTCCTGTTGTCTTGTTTTCAAGCCACAATAAGCTTCTTTCGAAAAAAGTGCACACTATTGATAATAATAATAAACAAACCATGATAATATCCACTCTTAAAAGGCTTTCGGCATTCATCAGAAGAGAACCGATACCGTTTGGGATAGCAAACATTTCTGCTGCTATCACCGTTCTCCACACCATTCCGGATTCCATTCGCAGCCCTGTGAAAATGTTAGGTGCAGCGAGAGGAAAAATCACATGCACAAGTATAAAACCGGGAGAAGCCCCCAGTGTCCTTGCTGTGTCAATATATTCTTTCTTTACCTCTTTTATTCCCGTATGGGTGTTATAGGCAACAGGGAAAAAGGCACAGATAAAAATTAAGGTAATAGGAAGTGCCTCGTTAATTCCTATCCAAAGCATCAAAAGAGGCAGCCAGCCTAAAGTCGGGATAGGGAACAAAAAACTTATAAGGGGACTTAGTGTATATTCTGCAAACCTGTTTATTCCCATAAATGTCCCTACAACTATACCTGCTGAGCATCCAAGCAGATATCCTACAACTACCCTCACAAAACTGGGCAGAAAATTTTTAAGCAGTACTCCATTTTTTATCAGAATATACGATTCTTTCAATACATTACTAAAAGCTGGAAATAAAGGTGTCGCAGCGGCCCTGGCAGTAACTTCCCAAAGGCATAAAAAGATTATAATCGGAAAAATGCTTATGACTAACTTAATAAATTTATGCCTCTGATCCATCTTTTTCTACCTTGATGCCATAATTTCTTCTGCCTTAAAAGATTTAGAGAGATATCCAAGTTCAAACATTTCATCAATAACTTTTTGCACTTCATCCACGCTTATCTCCTCGGTCATATTCATATTTTTAATAGATTCCAGAACGATATCCGAATTGACCTCTATCCGTGAATTGGGAGACTTCGTTTCAATTTTTATTTTCTCCTGGTTGATATTCAATTTTTCGGCAATTATTACAGCGGCATGACGTGGGTTATCGTTTATTCCTTTTAAGCTGATTTTGTTGATCTCATATAATTTTTTTACGGTTGCAGGGTCCGATTTCAATAACCTTTCTGCAACGACCAAAACGCTTCCCTGCATATCCGGCCAAATATCTTCAGAACGCAGTAATGTTTTTATCCCGGGAAATGCCAGTGCCAAAGTTGCAAAATGTTCAGGTACGAAGATAGCATCTACTTTTCCGGCAAATAAGGCCATTAATTGTTTTGTCGTGTTCATTCTTACGGTATTAGACAATACTTTTTCTGCCGACAAATTCTTGTCCCTGATCATTATCATCTGCAGAAAATCTGTAGATGTCCCCTTAGGTCCATTCGCAATTTTTATGCCCTTAGACTCCAGATCTTTGAGCTTTTTTATCTTTGAACTTCTTACAACGAGGGCATATCCATTTTTATGAGTTCCGGCAATTATTTTTAGCGGTACTCCTCCGTTTGCATATGTAAATATTGCAGGAACGAGGCACATATAACCGGCATCAAAATCTTCTTTAGTAAAAGCCACTGCCACAGCAACTCCGCTGGCATAAATTTTTGCTTCTTCAATTTCTATTCCGGCCTGCTGGAACATTTTTTTAGATTCCGCATAATAGAAAGAAGCCGCATGATTTGTATACTCGACCGCTACCCTAAGTTTCACTTGCTCAATTTTTTGGGGTTGCTCGGAAGCAAATATCTTCTGAAGTGGTAGTATTACTGTAATAAGCAAAAGTAAAAACATTAAAATAGTGACTGCTTTTTTATTCATTTTTTGACTCCACCTAATAAAGTAATGGTTATAATTATGTAAAATCATATCTTTGTCTTATTGGAGTCATTATAAGATGATCATACCCATAATGCAACTGCGTTGCACAATGGGTACAATAAACTTCCATATAAAAATATATATACTTGTTGCCGATTTATCAGGTTTATTGTGTTAGTGCATATGAGCACGAATACCGAGAAAAGGAATGGAAATGCTCTGCACACCCTTATCCATATTTGCATGGATGTCGTTACTTGCTGAAAGCAAGCCCCAGTATACGCCAGTGATCCTCAGGCAGGAAAAAACAAAACTGGCCCAATGGTGGGCGGATAACCTGGATGGAACAGAATAATCTAGACAGTTTTGGGCCAAGGTATATTAAGAATTATGTGTATGTAGTGCTGATTTTTACAATTTATTCTACTTTGTTTTAATATTCCCAGTTTCGCGAATGCGTTTTCTTAACTTAATCGCAAGGTCATTATTATCATCATAAATAATAAGGTTAAGCGCGTTAACATCAAAATGAACTCCACTTGTAGTAAACCACTCTTTATAACAGGTATGAATAACCACTTTCCCTTGTCCTTTGGCGTAACCAGCTTCGTAGTATGCTCCGTTGTTGTTATAAGTAAGGTCAGCGATTATGAAGCGGCTTTTTGAAATTGATTTTAAAATAACATCATACACGACATCGTTATGTTCAATATCCAAAACAATAAAAGCATTAAGTCCCATTTCACTGCAAACCGGCTTTATTACTTCATCAACAATTTCGCGTCGATTTCCGTCAGAATCATTGAATTGCAGTGCTATTAATACATCTGGACTATCAGACGTCCACTCTCCATTCAGGACAGGACACTCTTCACTTATAAGGCAGACACCTTTTTTAAAAGAAATATAAGGGCAAGACATAAGACCTTTTATATATTGTCGATGATTAGAATCCTTTGTTGTAACATCGAAATATTCCTGCTCAACTTTCTCCCATTTGTCCTGAGTAGGACAATAACCTTGGAATGTTTCTTTTCGATTATATGACATTTATTTTCCTCCTGAGCCCTATACATTGATGTTCTGAATGCCTAAACCAGCCCGAAATACTTTTCGAAGAAGGCCAGGAGCTTGTCGATGATTGTCTGTTTCTTTGCCGCTCTCTTTCCACCACTGAACCTTGAAACCGGCGGCATGATTTTGTCGATGTCTGTGCCTGTCGTCTTCAGCGCACCGTCGCGGAAAGAGTTATCAATAAATTTTTTCGTCTCTTCCTGCTTAAGCATTTCTTCGCTGATCAGGGCTGCAAGATCTGCTTCTTTCTGCTCATGGACATATCTTCGCCAGTCCTCCTCCACCAAAGTGGAAGCATTGACGGTCTCGA
>Ga0265294_10008243_pt1 | contig 12209 bp, 5 predicted proteins | sample MunlanPumphouse3_FD_192504 | JGI IMG/M metagenome (GOLD analysis project Ga0265294, IMG submission 192504) | Groundwater microbial communities from a municipal landfill in Southern Ontario, Canada - Pumphouse #3 | ecosystem: Environmental > Aquatic > Deep subsurface > Groundwater | place... | reverse complement strand
TTTTAATCTTAGTGTTAATAGAAAAAATTCATCGGCAATAGGATACAAATCTCTATTGCCGATGAATAATCTGTAATATACAACTAAAATACAAACTTTAATTTTAAAATTTTGGAACCTGACTCGATAATAAACTCTGATTTTTTCACATTAGAAAATAGTATTTTAACAATAATAATGTTTATACTTTTAATACTATCAGCATTAATATCCGGATCAGAAGTAGCTTTTTTTTCACTAACTCCTTCAAACAAAGAAAAACTTAGAAAAAAAGGCAACAAAGATGTTTTTATTCTTCTTAAGAAGGCAGATAGATTACTTGCTACAATACTTATATCCAATAATTTTGTAAATGTAGCAATAGTAACTATATCTACTTTCTTATCATATAATTTATTTGTCTTTAAGAGTGAATTAACAATTTTTTTAGTACAAATAGTATTAATCACATTTTTTATTCTGCTTTTTGGTGAAATAATTCCAAAACTTTACGCCAATAAAGCTCAAGTGAAATTTAGTATTTTTATGTCTAAACCACTTATAGCTCTAGAATTTATATTTTATCCTCTATCCTCCTTATTAGTTAAATCTACTTCATTAATAAGCAAAAAAATTTCCACAAAAGGAGCTATCTCTATGGATGAACTTTCAAAAGCTCTTGAACTTACTAAAAATTCCGATATTAAAAATGAAAAAAATATACTCGAAGGTATTGTGCGTTTTAGTAATATTTGTGTAGTTGACGTCATAAAACCCAGAATAGAAGTATCAGCGATTGATTTAGAAAGTAATTTTAGCGATATAAAAAAATTTGTATTAAAATGTAGATATTCTAGAATTCCTGTTTACAAAGGAAACTTAGATACCATAAAAGGAATATTATATGTTAAAGACCTTCTGATTCATCTTAACGAAGGAAACGAATTTCAATGGCAAAAAATTGTAAGAGACGCTTATTTCGTACCAGAGACTAAAAAAATAAACGATTTACTGAAAGAATTTCAGAAAAAGAAGGTACATTTAGCAATAGTAGTTGATGAATATGGAGGCACAAGTGGGATTGTTACAATGGAAGATATCCTAGAAGAAATTCTAGGAAATCTAAATCAGGAAAATGACGATAATAGCGACAAAAAATATATTAAGACACAAACTAATGATTATATATTTGAAGCATCCACATTACTTAATGACTTTTTTAAAATTATGGATATTAAGGGCAATCCCTTTGCCGAAATTGAGGGTGAAGCTGACACTTTAGCAGGTTTAATCCTAGAAATCAAAGGGGAGCTTCCTCTAAAAAATGAAATTATTACTTATAATAATTTTAAATTTAAAGTTTTAGAGGTTGACGATAGAAGAATTATTAAAATCTTATGTTTTAAACCAATTTTTACTAAATAATCTGAACTAACAAATCTGAACCAACAAATCTGAACTAACAAATTAATATTTTCATATAAGAAGATGATAAATACATTAGAATTAATGTACTCATATTCAAACTATCTTAAAAAGGATTTAATGAACTAAAAAGCTACCCTAGTAAAACACTAATCCTTAAACCTAGCCTAAGTAAAATACTAAGTATAAATTTTATAGACGAAAAATTTTATTTGAGTAAAATAAAAAATTAAGGAATTAAAGACTTACCCTTAGCAGAATAAGGAATAGGAATTTTACAAATAGTACATATCGTTGGAAGCACATCAATTATCTTACAATATTTAGATTCTATTTTATAAGCATCTCTTCCCATAAAAAATATGGGAACTCTCTGTCTTTTACTATAACAATTATAGAAATCGCTCTTCTCTTCTAAAGCGGGTATCCAAGTAGGCTTAAGAGAAAATATAACATCTCCACTTCTTTGTGGTACATATGAATTCTTTAACAAGATAGCATTTCCTTCGCTGGGATTAGAAACATTTAAACTAGAAGCTGTTATAACACTTGCAACTCCTTCAAAATTAGATAAAAATAAAGCTATCTTCTTTTCAACACTTTCTAAAGATAAAGATTTCCTTTCAATTAAATCTCTATCCAAATATATCTGTCCTACATCATAACTTTTAATAAGACCAGAAGTTTTATAACAAATATTCAAATAAGATTTTAGTAGAGACATAGCTTTAAACATACTAAAATATCCTCCAGGAACTTTAATAACATCCAAATCATCAGGTAATAATTCCTTTGCTTCAGAAAAAGTCAAAAACAAAGAATAATCATTTAGTCCAATTTTTTTATCTAATAATTTAAATAATTTTTCTAAATCCTTATCTAAGGCTAAGACCTCATCATGAAATTCTAAAGAGTTTATGGAAAGTGTTCTATTTAAATAATCCAAACAATTAAAATTCAACATAAGTAAATCAGGAAAGGAATCATTTCCAATCATAGAATTTTCTATTACGTAATATGCAAGCTCAGCAGCCATAGTATTTACATAAGGACTTGCCTTCAAGCATCCGTAGGATTGCATTTTCATCTGCAATTTTTTAAGATTATAATTAAAATCTTTAAATCTTTTATTCTCATTTTTAGAACTCCAATTTTTATTTATTAATTTTTTAGGAGCATGGTCTATATTGAAATTAGATATCCATGTTGGTAAAACAGCCTTATAATAAGTTGATGTACACCAATTTCCAGTGTTTTCACTAAACCATACTGCCAAATCAGCACTAGGACCACCACTCATGACAGCTGTTTCGGGATCCACTCCTATGCTATAAATTTGGGAATAAGAATTACTCAATTTTAATGCAGAAGCAATAGTAAAAGCATACATATGATCTGGGGCATATCCAAACTTACCACCTAAAGATCTATACTTTCCAGACAAGGCCATATTTACAACTTTTTGGCTTAATCTATTATACCAAATGTCAGAAACAATTCCATGTGAACAAGGATAAATACCAGAACTTAATGTGGCTTGATCTACCCCTCTTTGAGAAAACATATAATTATAATCGGCAATAAGAGATTTTTGTCTTAGAATTCTTTTAAATCCTCCATTTGTCATTTCTTTAGAATACAAATCCAACCATTCTGGATAAAATTGATTTATAATAATTCCAACAATTACTCTAGGTTTATTCTGAGCCATTACAGGTATATAGCTGAACATTATAACCGCTAGTATAAATAAATTCTTCATAAATTACAAATTCTTCTCTAATTAATACTAAAAACATATATCACCGATTAAATATTCGGCAATATTAAATATACACAAAAGTAATATAATTTTGAATAAACAAAAATTCATTATACCTATAAAAATGCCTTTAATTATATAAACTTATAAGCAGATAATATTATAATTTATAATTACATTTACATAATGAATACTAACATACGGACATATTATGAAATATCATATAGACGAAACAGACAAAAAAATACTGTCGTTCCTTACTAAAAATGCTAGAATACCTTTCTTAGAAATAGCTAGAGAATGTGGCATATCTGGTGCAGCTATACATCAAAGAGTAAAAAAAATGGAAGATTCTGGAGTTATTGAGGGTTCTCGATTTATTGTAAAACCATCTACTTTAGGATTTAAAATATGTGCTTTTATAGGAATAGAATTAGATAATGCTCATGAGAATAAAAAAGTAATTAAACAATTGGAAAAAATTTCAGAAATAGTTGAATGCCATTTTATTACTGGTCGTTATTCTTTCTTACTTAAAGTCATTTGTAATGATCATCAACATCTCATGAATATTTTAATTAATGAATTACAAAATATTCCTGGTATTGCACGAACAGAATCATTTATATCCTTAGATCAACAAATTGAGAAGCAAATAGATTTTAATCTTGATTAAAGCTCCTAAATCAAACAATTATAATAAACTATAAAAACAAATCAACTTAGTTTGATATGTTATTTTATAATAAAAAACCTACACAATTTTTATAAAATATGTGTAGGTTTTTTAAATTTTAAGAAAAGCAAAATCTATCAAAAATTATAATCATGATTCTATACTCAATTCTTCTTTTCCTTTTTTATAATCTAAATGGAAATAATCTTTAGTACCAAGACCTTTATTTATAATATATTCAGATAATAAATCAGCTATATACTTTTGAATAGCTCGTTTTAAAGGTCTAGCACCATATTGAGGATCATAACCTTTCTTGCATATAAAATTCTTTGCATTTTCAGTTAAATCAAATGTGAATCCTAATTCCTTTACACGTTTATTAAGCTCACCCATCTCTATATTTACTATTTTAGCAATATCTTCCTTACTAAGTGGATTAAAAATAATAACATCATCCAACCTATTTATAAACTCGGGAGCAAAAGTATGCTTTAAGGCCTTAGTAACTATAGATTTGGTATACTCTCTATTTTCATTCATATCTTTTGAACCAAATCCAATTCCTCTACTAAAATCTTCAATCTTTCGGCTTCCTATATTGGAAGTCATTATTATTATAGTATTTTTGAAATCAACCTTACGTCCCAAACTATCAGTTAATTGACCATCATCTAACACTTGTAATAATAAATTAAAAACATCATGATGTGCTTTTTCAATTTCATCTAATAATATAACAGAATAAGGTTTTCTTCTAACCTTTTCAGTAAGTTGACCGCCTTCCTCATATCCAACATATCCTGGAGGTGCTCCCACCAATCTAGAAACAGAAAATTTCTCCATATATTCACTCATATCAATTCTTATCAGAGCATCTTCTGAATCAAATAAATAATTGGCAAGAACCTTAGCTAACTGAGTCTTTCCAACACCTGTTGAACCCAAAAACATAAATGAACCTATTGGCCTCTTCAAGTCTTTTAATCCAACTCTAGAACGTTGTATCGCTTTAACAATATTATTTATAGCCTCTGATTGTCCAATAACTTTAGAGGATAAATCCTTAGCCATATTTCGTAGTTTAGCACTTTCTGACTTAGCTATTCGTTTTACAGGAATACCAGACATTAAGGATATAACATCAGCAACATTTTCTTCAGTAACAGGTAAAGGTTTTGCTTCCTGATTTTTCTCCCAAATTTCCATCTCAGAATTTAAGGCAACTAATAAAGTACGCTCCTCATCTCTATACGAAGCTGCAAGCTCAAAATTCTGAGCCTTAGCCGCTTCATTCTTTTTCTCCTTTACATCATCCATCCTAGCTTCCAAAGATTTAATAGAATCTGGGATACTCACTTTTCCTATATGTATTCTAGATCCAGCATCATCTAGTACATCTATAGCTTTATCAGGCAAAGATCTTTCTGAAAGATATCTTACGGATAATTTAACACAAGCCTTTAAAGCATCATCTGAATATTTAACATTATGGAAAGACTCATAATAAGGAGCTATCTTGCGCAAGATTTCCAAAGTTTCTTCAACAGTAGATGGTTCTATTATAATTTTTTGAAAACGACGCTCTAAAGCAGCATCTTTCTCTATAGTTTCTCTATATTCATCCAATGTTGTAGCCCCTATACATTGAAACTCTCCTCTTGCTAAAGCAGGCTTTAATATATTTGCAGCATCCAAACCATTACTAGTTCCACCAGCACCTACAATAGTATGAATTTCATCCATAAAAAGGATAACATCCTCATCATTAGATATTTCATCTACAAGTTGTTTTATCCTTTCCTCAAACTGACCTCTATATTTGGTACCAGCAACAAGAGATGCTATATCTAATGACACAATTCTCTTATCTAAAAGAGTAAAAGGAACCTCTTTAGCCACAATTCTCATGGCAAGACCTTCTACTATGGCAGATTTCCCCACTCCTGCATCCCCAACTAATATGGGATTATTCTTCTTTCTTCTGCTTAATATTTGTGCAATTCTTTGAATCTCCCTTTCTCTTCCTAAAACAGGATCGAGCTTTTTTTGTAAGGCCATTTCTGTAAGATCTTTGCCAAATTTTTCTAATAAACTTAAACCCTTAGAATTATGAGTAGAATTATCAATACCATTTCCATCACCTCTTTCATCATCATCTTGGCTATTTGGATTTTCAAATCCACCAAAATTATTTAACATATCTTTCATCAAATTCTGAAAGTTATCCTTAAAATTGTCTCCCATAGAGTGACCATTCAACTTATCTAAAGAAAGTACATCCTTCATAGTTTCATAATCAACTCCCCATTTTTCTAACAATTTATAGGTTACGGTTGATTTGTCTTTTAACATAGCCAAAAGCAAGTGTTCTGGACTCAATTTATCATCATCTAATTCCTGAGCCTCTATTTTGGCATTTTTAAGTATTTTAAATGTAGTAGTAGTAAATAAAAATTCAGGTTTATCCACATTTGCTAGTTCTTCAGCAGTAACTGATGATTTTTTATATCTTTTCTTTCTGATAACATCCTCTACCTCATCCAAAAATTTAGACTTATTAACATCTAATCTTGTTAGTAGGTCATTAACTTTAGTTTGATTAGATTGCAAAATCCCCCACAGTAAGTGTTCAGGATATATTTTAATTACCCCAACATTTAATGCTTTCAGATTAGCAAGATTCATAATACGCCTAATTATTTCTATATCCATTTTATTCCCTCTATTATATTTCGTCTTTATTATTCCTCAAAACAAATAATCACTTTATTTATACATTAAGATTATTTATTATTATTAAGCATTTCCCTAAATTGTTCCTCATTTAATATTTCAATTCCTAGTTTTCTAGCCTTTTGAAGCTTACTACCAGCCTTTTCACCAGCTATAAGATAATTTGTTTTAGAAGAAACGGAATCATTTACTCCTCCTCCATTATTTAAAATTATATCTTTAAAATAATCTCTAGAATGAGTTAGTTTACCCGTTATTACAAAATTCTTCCCCTCAAATATCTTTTCCATATCTCCATTATCTTCGATAGCACTAACTACACCAAAAGATTTTATCTTATTAATCATATATAAATTCTTTTTATTTCTAAAAAAATCTAATACACTATTAGCCATTTGCTCTCCAAAATCATCAAGTTCCACAAGCTCTGAATAATCAGCTTTAATCAAATTATCCACATTCTTAAAGTGATTAGCCAACATCCTAGAAGCAGTTATTCCAATATGTCTAATTCCTAGCCCATACAAAAGAGCAATAAAACCCCTCTCTTTAGATTTTTCAATAGATAGTAATAACTTGTCTACGCTAGTCTTTTGTAATCTAAATATTTGTAATGTATTCAATTTCCGTACCAAACTGGAATTAGCCTTGAAAAACGTCAATATACTTATAGCATCATTAGAATTTATCAAATTTACTGACATAAGACTGTCATAGTCTGCCTTATATACATTATACAAAAAATCGTATTTCATAGCTAGCCTATTAGACTTTTCTAAGTCTATTCCAGGTATATTCATGGCATAAATAATATAATCAGTAGGAATAAATTCTACTTCACCACATTCCATTAACCTACCTAAAGTAACTGAATCGTTAGTAAATAAAGAATCTAGGGATTTAAAATAATTTATAATTTTTATGGCATTTGTACTATTAATTTTTAATCCTATTAATTCCTCTAAAGTTGCCTTAGAATAACTTCTTAAGTTCATATATTTATTCGCTATTAAACGAGAATCTTTTAATAGCATATTTTTGATCCCAATTCCGAACGCATAAATAACTCTCGAAAGAGGTATGGTAGGCATAAAATATACATCTGGATAAAATATTTTTTCCATTCCAAGTAATTTTTCTTTACTCTCAACTAAGGAATAAATATCAGCCACATTTTTAATTATTCCAGAAGACACAAGCATTTCTGATATTTCCTTACCAAAACCATCTATATTCATAGCTTGTCTACTAACAAAATGTTCTATGCCACCTATTATTTGGGGAAGACAAACATTTGCTGCGGGACAATAATATCTAGCTTCTCCATCTTCCCTTATAAGTTTTGTACCACAAGAGGGACAAAATTCAATAAATTGAATTGGCTTAGCATTTTTTGCTCTTATAGCAGAATTCACGGCCACTATCTTGGGAATAATTTCACCTCCTTTTTCTATAAAAACATAATCATTTTCGTGTAAATCTAATTCTTTTATTATATCTGCATTATGTAGAGTAGCTCTTTTTACTGTGGTTCCTGCTATATGTACAGGGCTTAAATTAGCCACTGGAGTTACAGTACCAGTACGACCTACCTGATAAGTCACACTAAGTAATTTAGTTTCAATTCTCTCTGCTTTAAATTTATATGCTATTGCCCAACGGGGAGTCTTTGCCGTGTATCCCAAACGATTTTGTAAATATACATTATTAACCTTTATTACCACACCATCAATTGGGACATTTAAATTAGAACGCTCTTTATCCCATTTATCAATAAATGCCATTATATCTTCTATATTACTACATATAGAGGTATAGGGAGCAATATTAAGCCCCCAAGTCTTAGCTTTTTGTAAGTTGTCATAATGCGTATCAGCAAAATTTGTTTCACCAGGGATATAATACAAATAGCACATTAAATTCCGCTTTGCCACAATTGAAGAATTCTGCATCTTAAGCGTTCCAGCAGCAGCATTTCGTGGATTAGCAAATAAAGCTTGATTATTTTTTTGCTTTTCCTCATTTAATTGCTCAAAAACATCAAAAGGCATAAAGATTTCCCCTCTTATTTCAAAATCAGGAGGATAATCTCCTATCAATTTTAAAGGCACGGTTCTAATTGTTCTAACATTATTTGTTACATCATCTCCTCTAATACCATCCCCACGAGTCACAGCTTTTATTAAATTTCCATCTTTATATATCAAACTAATTGAAGTCCCATCATATTTTAATTCGCAAACATAAGTAAGATTATCTCCCACTAATTTACGTACGCGTTTATCAAAATCTCTTATCTCACCCTCATTATAGGTATTCCCCAAAGAAAGCATGGGATACTTATGTTCAACTTGTGTAAACTCTTTACTTATATCTTGCCCAACCCTTCTAGTTGGAGAGTTTATATCAAGCAATTCCGGATGAAGCAATTCAAGAGCTTCTAATTCGTGCATTAAAACATCAAATTCTATATCTGAAACACTAGGAGCATTATTTATATAATATTCCCTATTATATTTTTCCAACAACTCCCTTAGTTCAAGTATTCTATCTTTTTCTATGACCTTAACATCTTGCTTTTTATCCATCTTTTGTTAACTTTACTTCACATATTACTAAAGGCTTACGCAAAGGCAAAATTAATACATTTAAAAGTAATTACAAACAAATTTATGTTATAGCTTGATAAAATTAATTAATAGATTTAGTTTTGTACGAGCTTTTATATTAAAATCTCTCTAAAAAATTGGCTAATGAAAAACTTCCTAATTATTATTATAATATTCATATTTATTGGCATTAACAAGACAAATGCTCAATTTATAAACACGGGGCAATCTAGAACCTCTGTTAAATGGAGAATAATTAAATCAAAAGATTTTAACATAATCTACCCTGATTATTTTGAACAAATGGCTCAACAAGCGGCTAATATTTTCTACGGAATATTTAAACATAATAATTCTTTAAGTCAAAAAGCTAATAAAATAAATTTTATTATTCACCCTGATGGAGGAATTTCAAACGGGAATGTAGGCTGGGCTCCCAAAAGAAGTGAATTATATACAATACCACCTCAAGACGCTGGAGAATCATGGTTAAACCATCTTTGTATACATGAATCTCGTCACGTAGTTCAATTTGATAAAATAAATCAAAACTCCTCAAAAATATTGTATTACATATTCGGTCAAATGGCTCCTATGACAGTAGTGGGATTATATGTTCCTATGTGGTTTTTGGAAGGAGATGCCACTAGCTTTGAAACTTCCGCAGGAAAAATTGGGAGAGGTAGAGATCCTGAATTTCTAAACCAAATGAAAGCTCAAATAGTAGATAAAGGTATTTATTCTTTAAGTAAAGCCACCTGTGGATCTTATAAAGATTTTGTACCAGATAAATATGCGATGGGCTACTTTATGACAGCAAATACCCAAAAAAATTATGGCAAGCTATTCTGGGCAAAAGTGCTTGACAATGTATCTCGTCATCCATTTAGTTTTACCCCATTTTCCTATGGTATTAAGAAAAATATAAATCAAAAACGTAATCGCCTATGGGAGAGTAAAGAGTTTCATAATTTATTTAATAATCCTGAAATAACAAAAGATAACAACACTTCAAAGGACGGAAAGGAAATGCTTTATTTAGATAATTTCTCAGAACTACAAAAAATATGGGAAAAAGAAAATCCAATAAATGACATATTCACAACAATTCCCACCCAAAATAAATATTATTGCAACTATTATAACCCCCATAAAATAATGAGTAGCTCCTTAGTCATGTACAAGAAAGGTTTAGATAATACTGGTACCTTTGTTTTATACAACAAAGGAAGTGAATATACACTTACTAAAACTGGATTATTATTTGATTACAATTTTAATGTCTTTGAAAATAAAATAATATGGTCTGAATACCAAACGAATGTAAGATGGGAACACGAAGGAAAAATGATTATTGCTACATATGACATTAACACAAAAACATATAAGAGATATAAAGGAATAAATAATAGATTTTCTCCCTTTCGTACAGATTCTGGTTGGGGTTGTGTTGAAACAAACAAAAGAGGTAACTCATTTATAATCCTCTACAATAACGATTTTTCTAAAAAATTAACGGAAATAAAAGCAAATTTCAATGAACATTTTATTCATCCCTCTTACTACAAGGGATATATATATACCATAATTCAATCCAAAAAAGGAAATAGAATTAGCAAAATAAATACAGTAACTAAAAAAAGTACAACATTACTTAATACTCAAATATATCAAATGGACAAAGCTATATTTTACAATAATAATATATATTTTAGAGCATCTTTTAATAGTAACAATAGCTTATATAGAATTAATTTAAAATCTGGAAAAATAAGTAATATAGTAAATTCCAAGTATGGTATAAAATATCCCAGCATAAACAATAATAATATATACTTTTCAAACTACACATCAAATGGTTATAAACCATGTAAAATAAGTATAGCTAAACTTAAAGAAAATAAAGTTATACACAAGAACTTTACTCTAGCTGAAAACATAACGGAATTCGAAAATTTCAATAAGGACATAAATACGAATAATTCTTTTACCTCACAAAAATATAATAAGACATTACATTTACTTAACATTCACAGTTGGGGTCCATTAGCAATAGATATAAATGACTTTGAAATAAGTCCTGGCCTAACTATTTATTCTCAAAATAAATTAAACACTCTCCAATTTAATGCTGGTTATAAAATAAAAAACGACAAAGGCAGATGGTTTATTAAGGGTAGTTATTTAGGTTTATTTCCAAAATTTGATTTCGAAAGCGAACACTCAATAGAAAAATTCTACACTAATATTACAAAGCAAAATATTCATACAAATAAACTTGACTCTCTTATCACGACTATAAAAAGCTCTAGACTTAGCTCAGAATTCACGATGAGAACACCTCTCTGGGGTCAGTATAAGAACTTTTCATTTTGCCTTGAACCCTATATTAAATATACCTACGAAACTTTATACAACAGCAAATTTACTTCCATTGAACATTATAGTCAAAATAGACTAGGGATAACTATTAGCCCAACAAACAAATCCTACTATAACATAAAAATAAATAAGATAAATTCAAATCTGATAGAATGTGGATTAAGTATTAATAATTTTAGTCTTAGGAGCATAAGGGATATATATCCAAAATTTGGACAATATTTTAAGATAAGCAATGCCAAAGTTTATAGAAAGAATTCTGAAAACGCATATATATTTTGGACAGAAGGTAAGTTCTACTTTCCAGGATTGTTCAAACATCATTCTCTTTCATTCTATGGAGGATATCAAAAAATGCCCAAGCATAATATAATATTTGGTAATGAAATCAATGAACCTAGAGGAATTAATCTTTATGGATCTAAATTGATTACTTTCAAGGCTGACTACACACTTCCCCTTTGTTACCCAGAGCTAAGTTTACTTAACTCATTGTATATCAAAAGAATATACTTTAATGTTTTTTATGACACATGTAAAGAACATATCTTATTTGGTAAAAACAACTATAATTCTTATGGATTAGAATTTAATAATAATATTAATCTATTTAAACTTACAATTCCACTAACTTTGGGTT
>Ga0265294_10008241_pt1 | contig 12210 bp, 11 predicted proteins | sample MunlanPumphouse3_FD_192504 | JGI IMG/M metagenome (GOLD analysis project Ga0265294, IMG submission 192504) | Groundwater microbial communities from a municipal landfill in Southern Ontario, Canada - Pumphouse #3 | ecosystem: Environmental > Aquatic > Deep subsurface > Groundwater | place... | reverse complement strand
GCATCTTAACCGAGCATCAGCATATTTCTATGACTCAAGCGAGTCGGGAATCAATGGGAATAGATTACCGAACCTCTGGAGATTTAACAGCGATTGATGTTCCTCTTAACCTGACATGGAAATTTCACAGCGTAAAAAACAGAAGTTTTTATATTTCCGGCGGGGTATCGTCGATCTTATTCATACAACAAGAGTACCAGATGATAGATAGAAAGCAAGAACTGGTAGAGCTCGTTAAGGAGCACAACGGAAAACAGGAAATTGTTTACGAGGTTATCACGAAAGAGTCAGTAACCGCGGAATCATCCCCTCCCTTTGACAACTTCCATCCGTTCGGACGAATAAATTTAACCCTTGGAATGGAGCAACGACTCACCGGGCGTTTCTATTATCACGTGGAGCCCTACGTGAAGATACCGATAACGGAATTAGGCACCAAGGATATGCGGTTTATGGGAGCGGGAATCAACTTCAAAGTTTCATTCTAACCCTGACTCTATTTACCCCGGCGGTTATGCAGCCGCCTAATTTTCACCGGAACCACACTTTCATCAAAAAATCACACTATTTTTGTAACCGAACACGGGCGAGCAATGTCCTATGCATGTAAACAAAAAATTCACTCACTAAAAACATGCGAATATGGAAGATTTGATACCAATTGTGGCCATCCTCTGTGCAGTGGGTTTGCCCATCGCCACCGGACTGCTGTTAGGGCTCAATGCTCTCAGAAACGAACACCGGGAACGGATGGGACTGATTGAACAGGGCATCATACCCCCCAACAAAACAAAGAAGAAGAGTGATCCCAACCGCCTGGTGTCACTACGGAACGGTATCGTGCTGATCTCCCTGGGTATCGGTATCATTGTGGGGTTCCTCTGTTCGGAGAACCTGGTGATCGGACAGGGTAACGAATTCTGGGTGACCGGCGCCAGCGTGGTTTTCTTCCTGGGTGTGGGTTACCTGGTCTACTTCCTGGTAACACGGAAGATGGTTTTATTGCCGCAACAGGAGGATAACGAAAGAGAATAACCGTTTGCAATGAACGAGAATCAGCGTGTGCAGCAGGTGCTCTCCGGCAACACTTCCGCGTTCGCATATTTTGTCGAGACCTATCAGGATATGGCCATCACCATCGCCCATCGGATATGCGGCAATATGCAGGATGCGGAAGATGTGGTACAGGAGAGTTATGTGAAAGCCTACCGCAACCTCCACGCCTTTCGCTCCGAGAGCAAGTTTTCCACCTGGCTCTACCGCATTGTCTACAACACGGCGGTGACTCACTCCAGGACACGTATTTGGACAGGTAACCGAGAGATTGAGATTGAACAGGCTAGCAACCTGGCAGATTCGGCACCCGACCTCGCGCTATCAGAAAGAGAACGCAAAGAGGTAGTGGCAGATATTCTGGAGCGAATACCCAGGGGAGATGCGTTGCTGCTGACGTTGTACTACATGGAGGATCATCCGGTGAAGGAAATAGCCCAGATCACCGGACTGAATGAACCCAACGTAAAGGTTAAACTTTTCCGGGCAAGGAAAATGTTCAAAGAGCTACTGACAACATGCTACAGCATGGAGGATGCCGGTTATGGCTGAACAGCACGTTGCAGTCATACCCGATAAGCGGGTTGATTGATCAAAAGCATCAAAGCAGAATCACAATGAAAGAAAAAAACATGGACAGAGGGGATGAGATCCTGAGACAGCTGATGCAGTCAGCAGGAAAAAAAGCTCCAGAGAATCTGCAACATCGTATCCTGCATCAGATTGAGACCGAGCATGCACTCACCCCGAAAAAGGAGACAGGGACGAAGAATAGCGTGTCGTTGATGAGGGACCTGGGAGGTATTTTCGGTACGATGTATATCCTGCTTGCGGCCATCGTGACAGGTGGCTACCTATTGCTGGGAAAGGCCTTCCTGCAGTCCCCCGGCTTCTGGGGCACAGTCGTGCTGGTAAGTCTGATTTTCAACCTTTTCTGGTTGATCACACGATTGGATGATTATTTGCGAGAGAAAAAAAGATAACCCTGCCGTTTGTTTGGCAGGGTAACTTTTCACGTTGTAGCGATGCAATTGCACTACGGCGTTCACTCGCTCATGAGTTGTTCCCGGGCGGCCGCCAGGATCTCGGGCGACTCGGCAGGTGGATAATGTAGATCGAGTGAACGAAACAATTCCAGGATAATATCCCCCACCGCTACTCGGGCGAAAAATTTCTTGTCGGCTGGAATCACATACCAGGGTGCATGTGGTTTGGATGTTTTCTCCAGCATCTCCTCGAACGCTTCCTGATAAGCATTCCACTGGGAGCGTGCCTGCAGATCGGCTGAACTGAATTTCCAGTTTTTGTCCGGTTCATTGATGCGGGAAAGGAATCGTGCCTTCTGCTCTTCCATCGAGACATTCAGGAAAAACTTGAGGATGCGCATGCCGTTCTGGTGCAAGTGCTTTTCAATGGCGTTGATCGCCTCGTAGCGGTCATCCCAGAACTGCCGGTCGATCTGATCGACCGATTCGTAACCGGGGATCCGCTCATTGAGGATCCACTGCGGATTCACCTTCGTTGCCAGCACATTCTCGTAGTGTGATCGGTTGAAGATCTCGATCATACCGCGCTGCGGCAGCGCATGGTAATGACGCCAGAAGTAGTCATGCTCCAGTTCGTTCTTGGTAGGAGTCTTGAAGCTATGCACACGGCATCCTTGCGGGTTGATGCCCGACATCACGTGCCGTATTACCCCATCCTTGCCGGCCGCATCACGTGCCTGCAGGATAACCAGCAGCGAGTAACGATCGTCGGCATAAAACATCTGCTGCAGCATCTTGAGCTCCTTGATATTCGCCTTGATCTCCCTTTTCGCCGTTTTCTTGTGAAAGCCTCCATCCTCGCAGGTAGCATAATCCGCCAGATTTACCTTCCTGCCGGCTACAACACGCAGCTTGCTGTAATCATAATTCATAGCCTTCCTTATTTCTGGTGTTGCGCAAAATTGCTTCCAATCCCTTTCAGAAGACCCTCATACCGCTGTTCATCGGATATGATCCGGAGGCCCTCGCGGAAGATCTCATTCTCCTGGTTGATGATCCGGAAGAATGCAGAGGAGTCATACAGGTCGCGGGCCATCAACGCCTTGAGCTGCAGCAGGATCAATGTACGAGACTGTACATATTGTGCCTCATCCCATTCAACACCGTCGGTTAAGGCTTGCTGCCGCAACCTGCCGTCCAGCTCATCAGGTACCTGGTAGCTATCTGCAAAAGAGAGAGCATCGGGGTAGTTGCCTAACAGCTCCTCCCTGTTCTTGTCCACCTCGGAGATGGCTACCTTGTTGACCGCGCCGGTGGCATTGAGACGGGCATGCAGCATGGTACCGGTGGTATCCATTGCCACGAAGTAATCGGGCATGATCCCGCCACCACCATAGACAGTACGTTTGTTAACCAGCGTAGTATATTTGAGTGAGTCGGGAAAGCGGATGCTGTCGGCTTCAAAGAGTTCTCCGTGCTGATATCGGTGCATGAAATCCTGCTGGTAACCATCCGGGTCTCCCGGTTCATAAGGCTTCTGGATGCTTCTCCCGGTAGGGGTGTAGTAACGTGCCACAGTGAGCCGGATCATGGTTCCGTCCGGCAAGGGCAATTGGCGCTGCACCAGCCCCTTTCCAAAGGTTCTGCGTCCTACGATCACTGCACGGTCCCAATCCTGCAGGGCTCCAGCCAGAATCTCACTGGCTGATGCAGAATTGCTGTTGACCAACACCACCACCTTACCTCCATTGAGCTGAGCGGTACCGGCAGCATTCATGGTGAAGCGAGGCTGATTCTTTCCCTCGGTATAGACAATCAGCTTCTCATCATCCAGAAACTGACTTGCGATCTCATTGGCTGTTTGCAGGATGCCACCACCATTGTCGGTGAGATCAAAGATCAGGTGTCTCATCCCCTGCTTTCTGAGTTTTCCCGCAGCCTCTTTGAACTCCTGCCCGGAAGTGATGCCAAAGCGACTGAGGCGGATATAGCCGATCTCGTTGGTAACCATATAGGCGGCATCGATACTGGTGATCGGGATCTTATCGCGAACAATCCGAAAAGTGATCGGTTCCGAAACGCCGCGACGCAGCACCTTCACCTCCACCACGGTACCTTTTGGCCCCCAGGCGACTGACCACATCCTGGTTATTCATCTTCACCCCGGCAATGAGGGTATCATTCACGAAGATAAACTTATCTCCCGGCTGTATGCCTACTTTCTGCGACGGTCCACCGCTGATCACTTCCATCACATAGAGGGTATCGGTGATCATGTTGAAGGAGATACCGATTCCCTCGAAGTTACCTTGCAGCGGCTCATTCATCGCCTTCACCTCCTCTTCGGTAAGGTAGGAGGAGTGTGGATCCAGCTCCCTGAGCATGCCACGGATGGCTGCCTCCGTAAGCTGTCTGGCATCGACATCATCCACATACAGCCCTTTGATCATCTGAAGGGTTCTTTCCAGCTTCACTCCTTCGGGCGAGGGTCTGAATTGAGAAAAAGCGTTTCCCGGGATCAGGAAGACGCTTACAATGGCAATCAGGAGATATTTCTTCATCTTTCTTTTCAGGGTTTGGGTTTGAGCTTCATCCCCTTTGGGATGAATAGATTCACGTCGTGGCCATAGCGTAGCAGTTCCCTCACCTGGGTGGAGCTGACATGCGTAAGAGCGGGCTCGGTGAATAATAGGAACGTTTCGATTCCCGAAATGGTTCGGTTCATATCGGCGATGGTTTTTTCGTACTCAAAGTCGAACACCGAACGTATGCCCCGCAGGATGAAACCTGCCCCGCATTGTCTGGCAAACTCAAGGGTGAGAGAATCGTAACTCTCCACCCGTATGCGTGGCTCATCACCGTAGAGGTCACGGATCATCTCCAGCCGCTCCCCGAGGGTGAAATATGTCCTCTTCGATTCGTTGACACCGATGGCGATCACGATCTCATCCACCAACTGTAACGCGCGGCGCACCAGTGACTCGTGTCCAATCGTGAAAGGATCGAAGGTTCCCGGGAAAAGTGCAATCCGCTTGTCGATTATTTCCATTATGCAGGTTTATTGAAAATCAAGTGGAAAGTGGAAAACGAAACCGCAGCACCTGAAGACCTTTCCACAGCAAAGCTGACAGCTGAAAGCTTATTGCTGACAGCATTTTTCACGCAACTCCTTCCTCTTCAATCACCAGATTGTCAATGATAAAATTCTGTCGTTCAGGGGTATTTTTCCCCATATAAAATTCCAGGAGCTCCTTGAGCAGGTCCTCCTTGCGCATGGTCACCCTGTCGAGGCGAATATCTTCACCGATAAAATGACGAAACTCGTCGGGAGAGATCTCACCCAATCCCTTGAAACGGGTGATCTCCGGGTTCGGTCCAAGTTCCCCGATGGCGTTAAGCCGCTCCTCTTCGCTGTAGCAATAGATCGTTTTCTTCTTGTTGCGTACACGGAAAAGTGGTGTCTGCAGGATGTAGACATGTCCCTTCTTGATCAGGTCGGGAAAGAACTGCAGAAAGAAGGTGAGCAGCAGCAGCCGGATATGCATCCCGTCGGTATCGGCATCGGTGGCGATGATCACCTTGTTGTAGCGCAGGTCATCCATGCTCTCCTCGATGTTGAGGGCTGCCTGCAACAGGTTGAATTCCTCGTTCTCATAGACGATCTTCTTGGTGAGTCCGAAGCTGTTGAGGGGCTTCCCTCGAAGACTGAAGACTGCCTGATAGTTGGGGTCACGGCTTTTGGTGATTGATCCGCTGGCCGAGTCACCCTCGGTGATGAAGATACAGCTCTTCTCCTGCTGGTCGCCCCGTGCATCGTTGTAATGAATGCGACAGTCGCGTAGCTTCTTGTTGTGCAGGTTGGCCTTCTTGGCTCTCTCGCGCGCCAGCTTGGTGACACCGGCAATCGCCTTGCGTTCCTTTTCCGAGTCGAGGATCTTCTTCTGCAGGATCTCCGATGCATCGGGGTGCTTGTGCAGATAGTTATCGAGTTCCTTCTTGAGAAAATCGTTGATGTGCTTGCTCACCGATACCCCACCGGGTCCCATCTCTTTCGATCCCAGCTTGGTTTTGGTTTGTGATTCGAAGACCGGCTCCTCCACCTTGATGCTGATGGCTGCAACAATACCGTTGCGGATGTCGGAATATTCAAAGTTGCGGTTGTAAAACTCCTTGATGACACGTGCAGCAGCCTCCCGGAAAGCGGTGAGATGAGTTCCCCCCTGTGAGGTGTGTTGCCCGTTGACGAAGGAGTAGTACTCCTCGCCATACTGTGTGGTATGGGTGATGGCTACCTCAATATCCTCTCCGTGGAGGTGGATGATGGGATAAAGCTCCTCGGAGGTAAGGTTCTCATTGAGCAAATCCTCCAAACCGTTCTTTGAGCAGTATTTCTTTCCGTTGAAGAGAATGGTGAGTCCGGTGTTGAGGAAAACGTAGTTCTTCAGTAGCGGCTCGATATGCTCCTCGCGGTAGTGGTACTCACCGAATATCTCCGGATCGGGGGTGAAACCCACCTGTGTGCCATTGGACTGATTCGTGGAAATCATTCCACTCTCTTTCACCAGAATCCCCTGGTTAAAGAAGACCTGCTTGGCCTGCCCCTCGCGGATACTCTCCATGAAGAAGTCGGAAGAAAGGGCATTTACCGCCTTTATTCCCACTCCATTAAGACCAACCGACTTCTTGAAAGCCTTGGAGTCGTACTTGGCACCGGTGTTCATCTTTGAGCATACATCCTTCACTTTGCCCAGGGGTACGCCGCGACCATGGTCACGCACAGTAACCTGCTTATCGCTGAGGGTGATCTCAATGCTCTTCCCGAAGCCCATCATATACTCGTCGATGGAGTTGTCAAGTACCTCCTTGAGCAGGACATAGATACCATCATCGTAGGAGCTACCATCACCCAGTTTGCCGATATACATCCCGGGACGGCGGCGGATATGCTCCTGCCACTCCAGGGTTACAATATTATCTTCCTGATAGTTATCCTGTAATATTCGCAGTTCTCTTTCTATTTCGTTCACAATCTCTCTCTTCTCCTCTTACAAATTTTTAATAAATGCCCTCCGTCGCTTGGTCTGACGGGTCTCCAGGTCATCCCACATCGATTTCACGCGATGGTTCAGATCCAACTCCGGATTGCTCTCGGCATAGTCGAAACCCAAACGGCTGGCAGCAGGTATGAATTCATTGAATATAAGTGCATTAACTCCTTTCCCCTGATACTCGGGGTCGACCGCTATCAACATCAGATCAAGTACATTGTTCTCTTTTCCTTTGAGGGCACGATAGAGATGGTACCACCCTGTGGGCATGAAGTGCCCCCTGGCCTTCTGCAGGGCTTTGGCTATACTGGGCAGTCCGATACCCACACCAATCAGCTTGTTGTCCTCCTGACGCACCACCAGCGCGAGAAACTCAAGGCGCAGCAGGGGAATATACATATCCACGTAATAGTCGATCTGTCGTTCGGTCAGCTCCACGAACCCGTAGAGATCCTTATAGGCACGGTTGATCAGCCTAAAGATCTCCCTGGCGTAGGGATAGACATCCTTCTTACTCTGCAGGTGTTTGACCACCAACCCGGAACGTTTTTTCACGATCTCGGTGGCACGGAGAAACCGTTCGGGTGTCTCCTTGGGGATGGTGATGAGGAACTCCACCCAATCCTGGTCCTTGGTATACCCCATGCGAATCATATGATCCACGTAGTAGGGGTAATTATAAATGGTGGAAAGGGTGCTCATCTGGTCAAATCCTTCCACCAGCATACCCTCATGGTCCAGATCGGTAAAACCCAGGGGGCCATGCAACTTCTCCATACCTCTTGAGCGGGCCCAACTCTCGGCGGCACCAAAGAGGGCGTCAACCACCTCCTCATCGTCGATGAAGTCGACAAAGCCGAAACGGGCATTCTTCTCGTTCCATATCTCATTGGCCTTGTGGTTGATGATCACCCCTATCCTGCCCACGATCTCACCGTCACGATAAGCCATGAAGTAGTTGGCGTCGCAATGGTCGAATGCCGGATTCTTGCTCCTGTTCAATGTAGCCCTTTCATCATAGACCAGTGGGGGGACATAATATTCATTGCCTTCATAGAGATCGATACCGAACTGAACAAATTTTTTCAGATCATCTTTCGAGTTTACTTTATGGATTGTTACTGACATGTTGCTCACTTTCAAAAGGTTCCCTGTACTAGCTTGGTTCTGACGCCTCTTCAGGAGACAGATACAAAGATACAATTTTTTTGATTGCACCCGTCACTGTCTGTTTAATCTTTCACCTTCTGGCGGTAAAGCTCCCACCGGGCTTCCACCTCCCGCACGTAGTTGATGGTTTCGTCGCCGCGGAAGTAACCGCTGTGGCAGACCGGATCGGTGTAATACTGCTCCAGACGCTTAAGCTGGACAAAACGCTCCACATTTCCCTCCCAGACATCCTGGTCAGCGTCATACTTTTCGGCCAATGCCCGGGCATCAGAGATATGACCGATACCTCCGTTGTAGGCGGCGAGAGCCAGTTTTACCCGCTCTCTCTCATCTTCAACAGAAGAAAAGAGAGCCAGTAACCGGTCAAAGTATGCTGCCCCAGCCCGGATATTCTGTTCAGGGTCATAGAGCTGGTCACCGGCAATCCCCAACGAAGCAGCGGTAGCGGGCATCAACCCCATCAGGCCGACAGCTCCGGCCCATGAGTGCTCCTCGGTGCTAAAGGTTGATTCCTGGTAAGCAACAGCGGCAAGCAGTCGCCAATCGATACCCAGTCGTTTCCCTTCCTGCCGGAAGTAACTGTCAAATGGCGAGATCAACCCCGGACCCAATATCTCGCCATACGTGAGGCGATCTTTCTCATCATAACCTTTTGTCTCCTCAAAATATCGCTTCATGATCCGCAGAAATACCGGCTCCTCTTTTTTGCGTAAAAACCAGCTGTTGAGTGAATCGGCCAACACGGGGGTATTGCTGCGCACGACCCATGAGGAGCGCTGGTCGAAGCTAAGTGGCAGATCGGTATGCAGATTGCGAAAATAAGTCTGATTGAGTCGTGCCAGGTCATCATCCGCCACTGTATAAGGGATCTCACCACGCGACACCATCCGTATCAGATCCTCCGGGACAAGGGAATCGCTTCCCGTGGCATCTATCAGGATACCACCACCCAGCTCCTCATTCAGGTGGATCATCCGTTGGTGAAAGCGCGAGCCCCGGGTAACCGTTACCTTCCTGCCTATCAGATCGGTGACATCGGTCACCAGGGTATCCCCCCGCATGGCACGCTGCACCAGTACCTGGTGATTGATCCGCTGAAGGCCGCAATAACGTACCGAATCCCTCCCCTCGCGTGTCACCGGCATTTGATAGGCAATCACATCCCCCCTGCCTTCCTGCAGCATACGGAGTAGCGAAGCGGTACCGGGCGCCACAATGATTTCCGGGAAGAGATCATGGTAACGGCAAAATTCACGGATCATGTCATAGTGATACCCCATCGGCTGATCGCGATAGATGAAATAGGACGTGGATGTGTTGAGTGTCAGTATCCGCAGGGTATCCCCCATCCGGATGGTGGGAAAGTCATATGCGTCCTCGTTCCGCGGGTTGAAAAGAGAGCAGGCTGAGAGCAGCAATAGCAAACAGGGAAGGTAGCGGACTGTTTTCTTCATACGGTCTGTTCCGGTTCATGATCGTGGTTGCAAAGGTAAAAAAAAACTGCATATACCATTATGCTATCCAATTTACAACCATTTGTTTGAATGAATGAAAAAATAACATATATTTGCTGCTGAAATCAATGCAACCGAATCAGGGCAAGAGTCATGAAAAAACAGCTGACCGCTCTTCTCCTTTTTCTCTTATTCGGTTTATTCAAAGGAGTCATGGCGCAACAAGCTGACTGGCGTGTCTATGTTGAGCAACTGGCCGAAGAAGAGGGGATGGATGAGCATACCGTGGAGAATATCTACACGGAGCTGCTCTTTCTGGAGAGCAACCCCATGGAGCTAAACAGCGTGACGCGCGAACAACTGGAACAGTTTCCGCTACTGTCACCGGCTGAGGTCACCTCTCTGGTCGCTTTTCTGACAAAGAACCGTCCCCTCTACACGGTGTACGAATTGCGCAATGTTCCCCACCTCGATTTTCACACAGTCTCACAGATACTGCCTTTTTTTACGGTGGTCGATCCGCAGAAGAAGAAGGCAGCGATATTGCCACGGGGCTTTGGGAGAGATGGGTTACATGAGCTACAGCTGCGACTCGACAAGAGTCTCACCCCTCGCGCGGGGTATGGCACCTACCCCGACTCGGTGCTGGAGCGGTACCCCAACCGGAAATACGGGGGTGAGGATTTCTATACCTCTCTACGCTACTCCTTCCGTTACCGCGACAAGCTGCAGGCGGGCTTCACCGCCGAGAAGGATGCCGGGGAGCCCTTCCTTCGGAGCGGCTACCCAAGGGGATACGACCACTACGGACTGCACCTGCTGCTTCGTGACCTCGGACAGCTCAGGACTCTGATCTTGGGCGACTACCGTCTTTCCTTTGGCCAGGGGTTGATCTTGAACAACGACTACGGGGTGAGCAAGAGCTGGAGCAGTGATCAGGTGGTACGGCGCACACAGCAACCCAAGCGTCACTTCTCCACCGCCGAGAGCGGCTACTTCCGTGGTGCGGCAGCCGTGTTGGCTGCCGGCAATCTCTCTCTCACCGCCTTCTACTCCGCCAGGAAGATCGATGCCAACCTCTCCGATACAGGAGAAATCACCTCCTTCAAAACGGATGGGCTGCACCGCACACCTCTTGAACGGGAGAAAAAGGGAAACAGTAGCGAGCAGGTGACCGGTGTCAACGTCAACTACCGCAAGGGAGGGTTGCAGCTGGGCACTAGCTGCCTCTACCACGCCTATGACAGGATGTACAACCCAAAGCTCCAAGAGTACAACCGTTACTACCTGCGTGACTCCACCCATGTGAACGGCTCCGTGGATTACTCCTTTCAGCTGCCGGGGTTCCTCATCGCCGGTGAGACGGCTATCGCCCGCAACGGCGCTGTGGCAACTCTCAACACGATTCAATACCGCTCAACGGGGGGTAGCACCCTCACGTTGCTGTACCGCCATTACCCGATCTCCTACAATGCCCTTCATGGACAGGCATTCTCCGAAGGGAGTACCCTGCGCAACGAGAATGGGCTATACCTGGGGGGAGGGTTCACCCCCACCCGCGGGGTGATGGTGAACAGCTACCTCGACCTGGCACACCATCCCTGGATGAGGCTTGGAGTGGATGAGCCCTCCTCCACAATCGACTACTACCTGCTCACCAGCTGGGAAATCAGCCGTCGTACTTCGCTCGACTTGCGGTACAAATACAAAAGGAAGGAAAAAAGCTTCTCCCTGCCAGATGAGAGTGCCAAACCTCTCCTGCCCTACACGACGCAGAAGATACGCCTCCGCTGGATGCAGTCACTGCAAGGCGGGTGGGAGCTTCGTGCCACGGCAGACATGGCACTTTACAAGGAACAGCCCTTCCCCGTAGAAAAGGGAATCATGCTCTCGCAGAGCATCAGCTACCGCGGCAGGGGTCGTCTCACGGGTGATGCCTTCATCGCCTTTTTCGATGCCGAGAGCTATGATACCCGCCTCTACTCCTATGAGCGCAACCTGCTCAGCAGTTTTTACATGCCCTCATTCTACGGAAAGGGAATGCGGTTAGCCCTCTCCGGGAAATACAGCGTCTCCCCCTCCCTCACACTATCGTTCAAGGCAGCCCACACCCGCTACCGGGATCGCGACACCATCGGCAGCGGCACCGAGCTGATCAATGGAAACAGCCGTACCGACATCTGGTGCTATCTGCGGTGGAAGATCTGAACGTTCTCGATTGTTTTTTGTACTTTTGAGCCAAAATCAAACCCAAATGGCTCATCCTCTCCTGCAGATAGACACGCTGACGAAAAGCTTTGGCGACCTGTTGCTCTTTCATGATATCTCCTTCGGCATCGCCGAGGGAGACAAGATTGGTCTGATTGCCCCCAACGGGTCGGGCAAGACCACCCTGCTCAACATCATTTCCGGCAGAGAGGGTTACGATACGGGACGTGTGGTATTCCGCAACGATATCCGGTACGCCTGCCTGGATCAGTCACCCGCCTATGACCCGGA
>Ga0265294_10008240_pt1 | contig 12211 bp, 10 predicted proteins | sample MunlanPumphouse3_FD_192504 | JGI IMG/M metagenome (GOLD analysis project Ga0265294, IMG submission 192504) | Groundwater microbial communities from a municipal landfill in Southern Ontario, Canada - Pumphouse #3 | ecosystem: Environmental > Aquatic > Deep subsurface > Groundwater | place... | reverse complement strand
ATGCCGGGTCCCGTGACACCTCGATCGCCGGCCGTTTTTCAGCGGACATGCACCTCTGCCTCCCCCGGCGCCGAAGCGGTGATCCTGCCCGTGGAAAACGGGCTATCCTGGCAGTGCGTCCGTGCGGACCCGGCCACATCTTCGTGCACCTCGTCCTCCCGCGACGGCAGGAGCCCCCGGTAGAGGGCCGCGATCAGGGCCTTCCCGAGCGTGGTCGGCACGTAGAACGATGCTTCGGTGTTGCCGACGTCGTCGAGGCTGCGGACCTGCCTGGCGATGAGCCCTGCGTTTGAAAGCGCCTTTAAGGCTCTCGATACCTCAGGGGGCTCCGCCTCGAAGAGTTCCCGGATCTGGTTGAACCGGAGCCCCTCATCCCTCTGCAGGAGCGCGATGTAGATCGCCCATGCCTTCCTGTTCCCCAGGGGGGCCGTGGCATTGACGATCACCGAAGGGACTTCAGATAACTGCCGCTCAAGGATTGCCTCGTTCATGATTCACACCCGGATCGGATACGATTCTATATTTGTTACCCCAATATATAATTTTGCGCAGGCAAGTTACAAATTTGATACCTCAACCATTTATCCATACGCAAACCGACATTCCCCAATGGATCTCCTCTCCGAGCTCAACAGGAACCTCGATTATTCAGAGAGGCTCAAAGACGAACTCACTATAGGTCTGTTCGGTTCGTTCAGGAGATCGCATCTCGAAGCGTTGAAACGGCACCTCCGTGAGCATGAGGGGTTCAACACCCGGGTATCCTACGACCTTGCGGCGTCGCACCCGAGAAGGCGGGGAAAGGACGATGGCGCCTATGACTTCCGGCTGGCCAGAGCCCTGATCGAGGAGAGCCGGGTAGATATCATCCACTTTTTCAGGGAAGAGGAGGGTGAATACGGCGTCAACGATTCGGCCACCCTGGAGATCGGGATCCTCTATGGTCTGAACGTCGCCTCCCCACAGGCGAGCCGTTACACCCTCATTCTCTGCGAGGCAGGCTACGATGCGAGGAACATCGGCGGCATGCGACGCGGCATACGGCCCTCCACCGAAAAAGAGTGGCGGTGGCACGATTTCGAAGATCGTGACGAGGCAATCCTGAACGCGACCCAATTCTGCTACGATTGCCTGCTGGACTACTCACGCTCGCCCAGAGTGATATGAGGAGGCGTGATAGTCCCCGGCATATCCGCGGGCAGGATCGTCGTTCTTCGCGAGATCGGCAGGGAGGGCTGGCACGTGAGTTGCTGCTCGCAAGTCATTGTGGAAACGTCGCTCGCTCAATCGAGACCACCCGATACGCTCGCCGGGCAACGGCCGCCAGTCCCTTCGACACGGAAGAGATCGCCCTCCTCGCCCTCGTCCGGGAGGCGAAGACCCTCCTCGACGAACAATTCCATCCCAACGGCTACAACGTCGGCCCCGTCGCCGGCCAGACCGTGATGCACCTCCACGTCATCCCCCGGTATGCCGGGGACGTGGACGACCCCCGGGGCGGGGTGCGGGGGGCAGTCCCGGAGAGGAGGGTGTATTAGAGAAGACCTCCCCGGCCCTCGCTCACCATCAGATTTATCGGTCCTCCCTTCCATCCCTTATTCATCAGGTGAAGCCTATGGCCGATGTCACCATCACCGTCCCCCAGGATATCGTACAGGCGCTCCGGCTCCCCCCCGATACCGTTGCCGCCGAACTGCAGCGGGAACTCGCCGTGGCACTCTACCAGCGGGGCATCCTCTCCTCCGGGAAGGCAGCGGCGCTGGCGAAGATGAGCCGGTGGGAGTGGGAGGAACTGCTCGGGTCACGGAAGATCCCCCGGCACTATGCCGACGAGGACCTCGACCGGGACATCGCCTATGCCGCTCGCAGTTAGCAACTCCTCACCCCTGATCCACCTTTCACTGATCGGCCGCATCGGCCTGCTCAGGCGCTTTTCAACCGTGTGGATCCCTCCTGCAGTCTGGCAGGAAGTCGTAGAACAGGGCGGCGATCGTCCGGGCACAACCGAGATCCGGGCTGCCCGTGAGTCAGGATGGCTGCGCGTGGTCGAGCCCTCGAACAGCGCCCTGGTCCGCCTGCTCAAACAGGAACTCCACACCACGGGAACTGTAAACAGTTCCCTGTCAGGCAAATTTCCAATTTGCCGTGAGGAGAAGCGGAGAGCATTGTCCTTGCCATCGAGACCCGGCCCGACGTACTCCTCCTTGACGAGGCCGAGGCCCGCCGCATAGCGGGGCTTTACGATCTCCCGGTCACCGGCACCATCGGCCTCTTGATCCAGGCAAAGCGTGAAGGGCTGGTCTTATCGCTTGCAGAGGAGATGGACCGGCTGCGGGAGCAGGGGCATTTCTGGATCCACGACGATCTCTACAGACGTGTTCTTGAAGAGGAGAAGGAAAGATAAGCCAGAGACTGGATGTCCCATCCAGGCGCGGACCGGGACTCAAACAGGCCAGGACTTAAAGTGGGGGATGAATAATGCATCGATCTCCTGTCGTCGTCCAGCAGACCGAGAGCAACTACCCGGCATACTCCCCGGACCTCGCCGTCGATACGTGGTCACCGGAGCGATCCGTGATCTTGGGCCATCTACGTAGCGGTCAACCGGGGGTAATCTTCACCGGCACCGGGGAGCGGGCTACCAGATCGAGATCATCCGGGCAAACGGCGTCGAGGAAGACCGGGATCTCGAGGGCCGGCCACGTTTCGGGCGACCTCTACGGCCGCGAGATCGCCTGGTGCGGGCGGCATGGGCGGTGAGCGGATCCCTCCTCTTCCTCCAGTCACGGCCGCGTGCGGCATCCGCCGTATGGATCCGCTACTCTTATCAACCGGGCGGGATCACCCCCCTGCGAGGCCGGCGGACCATGAGAGTGATCGTTCTCTATGCGAGCATGTACGGATCGACCAGGGGCATTGCGGAGTTCATAGCCGAAAGACTCAGGCAGCACGGCCTGGAGGCGGAGGCACGAAGCGTCGACGCGGCACCGGAGATACGAGACTACGACGCCGTCGTGATCGGGAGCGCCGTCTACATAGGGCACTGGATGCGGGAGGCGACGGAGTTCGTGCGGAAGAACAGCGGCGTTCTCGACGGCCGGCCGGTCTGGCTCTTCTCAAGCGGGCCACTAAAGCCCAGGGAGGAGACTCTCCCCCCGGACGCCCCGGGGATCGAGCCCGACGAGATCGGCGAACTCCGCCGGCTCGTCCATCCCCGGAATACCCGGGTCTTCTCCGGCGCGCTCGACCCGGCGAAACTCGGGTTCTCGCACCGGCTCATCCGCAGGCTGCCGGCCGGGCGCGATCTCTTCCCCGAGGGCGACTTTCGGAACTGGGACGACATCGAGGCATGGGCGGCCGAGATCGCCCGCGAGATTGCCGTTCCCGCGGTCTGAGGCTCGGTTGCCGGCATCCTGGACGGGATGTCCCGCATTCGTGATCAGAGGATTTAACAGCATGCAACCCGGACCGCAGGAGCAGAGGCCGCGGCTGCTCTCCGGCCAATAGGGCAGGAGAACAACAGCGTTGTGCGGGAGACTGCCGGAGGCAGAAGAAGACGGGAGGATCTCCCCGCCGGGCTGGTCTCCGGTTCTCCGGGTTCATTCACCACCCCTCCCGTCTTGACGGCTTTCCAGCGTTGCAAACGCCGCCTTCCGCCTTCATGAACGTTCGGGCCGGCGTGCGCAGAAGACGCATACCCGCGCAACAGGGTCACGGCGGGGAGTCGCGGCCCTCGGCCACCACCCGCCCCCGGGCTCCCGTAATGCACCGGCCCGGCCCCAATACCGGGATCCCGCAGACGGCCTCCTCTCCTTTAACCCCATCCTCGATAGCCGGCCGGAAAAGAGATCGGCACGTTTATCGGCTCGTTACAGAGAATGTAGCGATGAGGATGTTCATGACGTATCGCAAAAGCCTCCTGCTCATGGCGATCCTGATCGCCTTCACCTGGAGCATTCCCGCCACCGCAACGACCGTCCCGGGTTCGCCGCCTGCCTGGACCGCCGAAGATACCCTTAACGTCACCGTAATCACCTCCGTGGACCTCTCGCCCGACGGAACGCAGGTCGCCTACACCACGAGGCGCCCGGTGATGACTGAGAACCGGAGCGAGTTCCTCTCGGTTCTCCACCTCGCAAAGGCCGACGGCACCGCCGACCGGGAGATCTTCGACGACGGGTGCTCCCGGATGAGCCCCCTCTGGTCGCCTGACGGGACGCGGCTTGCCTACCTCTCGACCGAATCGGGAGTGCCGAACGTCTTCGTCGCGAACCCCGACGGCACCGGAGCGGCGCAGGTCACCGATACAAAGACCGGTGTCGCGCAGTTCGACTGGTCGCCCGACGGCAGGCGGATCGCCTACCTCGCCGAAAATCCGCTCTCCGCAGAGGAGGTCCGGGCCATCGAGGGAGGCGAGGACCCGATCGTGATCGGTCGCACCTACCGGCAGATCCGCCTCTTTGTCGTGGACGTCGCGGGCAACCCCGACGCCCGTCCCCTCACGCCCGATGACCGCACGGTCAGCGCGTGGACCTGGTCGCCGGACGGGAAGAGCATCGCCTTCACCCACGCCCCTGCCCCCGACGAGCGCTACTGCTACAACGTCAGCATCTCACGCGTCGACACCGCGACGGGCGACGTAGCGCTGCTCCTGCCGCCGGGCAACCGCACGGGATACGACCAGCCGCGCCACTCGCCCGACGGGAAGTGGATCGCCTGCATGGTCACGCACCCGTTCAACATCGTCGATATCGTGAAATTCCCGGCCGGCGGCGGGGAGCCGGTGACCGTCGCCTCCTCCCTCGACGAAGGGCTTGCACTCGTGGCCGGCGGCCTCTGGTGGTCCGCTGACGGAGAGAGCCTCCTCCTCCCGACCGCACGGGGAACCGCCATCGCCGTCACCGCCTTCCCCGCAAACGGCTCGGCTCCCCGCGACTTCTTCGAGCACGGGACGATCGGGTCGTTCGGGATGAACAGAAACCGCTCGCATATCTTCTACGCCGCAGAAGACAGCCTTGTGCCGCAGGAGGTCTACGTCACGCCGGCCGATAGGTATTCGCCCGTGCAGGTGACGCGCCACAACGCCGATCTGCCCCTTGAGCGGCTCGGCAGCACCGAGGTGATCCGGTGGAACTCCACCGACGGCCTCACGATCGAGGGCATCCTGACGCGTCCGGCAAACTACACGCCGGGGGAGCGGTACCCGCTGCTCGTCGAGACCCACGGGGGCCCGTCCGCCGAGTTCTGCCGCCACTTCATCGGCGGCACGTCCTGGCCGATCTGTCCGGCCGGGACCTTCTCGTCGCTCGGTTACGCTGTCCTCCGGCCGAACATCCGGGGCTCGACCGGCTACGGGGTGGAGTTCGCCCGGGCAAACTACCGTGACTGGGGCGGCGGGGACTACCGCGACGTCATCGCAGGCGTCGACCACCTCATCGCGGAAGGAGTCGCGGACCCCGAGCGCCTGGCCATCATCGGGCAGAGCTACGGCGGCTACATGACCGCCTGGACCGTGACGCAGACGGACCGGTTCGACGCGGCGATCATGATCGCCGGCATCACCGACCTCGTCAGCGTCGACGGAACGCACGATATCGTCTACGACCTTCAGGACAACTTCGGCGTCTACTACTGGGAGGACTACTCCCTGTATCTCAGCCGTTCGCCCGTCTACCACGTCGGAAACGTCACCACCCCGACCCTCATCGTGCACGGTGAAAACGACATCCGCGTACCGGTCGGCCAGGCGCAGGAGTTCTACGATGCGCTCTGGAAGCGGGGCGTGCCCACCGAGATGGTCGTCTACCCGCGGGCCGGCCATTTCCCGGGCGAACCAAAGCAGATCCTTGACCTGTATGCCCGCGAGATTGCCTGGTGCGAACGATACCTGCAGTGAGAGGAACACTCACTTTTTACCGCTCAGGGGCAGTTGAAGAAGGGTTCTTGCGCAGCGCTTCTTCCTTACGCCGCGGGGTTTTTGACGCAACGGGCAGGGAGCAGGCCGTCGAGGAGGACGACCGGTTCCACCCGGACGGCTACAACCCCGGCACGGCCGCCGGCGAAGCCACAATGCGCCTCCACGTCATCCCCCGCTACGCCGGGGACGTGGCGAACTACCGGAGCCGGCCCGCCACCCCTCAGTCCCGCTCTATCCGCGAGAAGAGCCCCTTCACGCTCCCCGCAACGATGAAGGCCACGCCCCGTGCCCAGACCATGAAGAAGTCCACGGCGACGAACGCGAGCGTCTCCTCCGGGAACATATGCTCGCGGACGTTCCGGAGCGAGAAGTAGGCGAGCAGCAGCCACGCGGTCGCGACGAGCCCCTGGCCGAAGACCGATATCCAGAGGCCGAGGGTGGCAAAGACCAGGGCCAGGAGATAGCCAAGCAGGCTCGTCGCGAGCGCCGAGAAGAAATTCAGCACAGTGCCGCGGGTCATCACGTCGCGGAGCTGCGGCACGAGCATGACCGCGAAGAGTATCGTTATGCCGGTTATGGCGAAGTCCTGCCAGGTCGTCTCGATCACCCGTACACACGCGGTGCAGCATACAGGTATGACCTGCGAACATATCAGATCACCAGATTTCGGCCAGGTACTCCCCCTCCGCGGCGACGGCCCGGTCGTGCCACTCCGTGCCGACCCATCCATACTCGCTGAACCGCGGGGAGACGAAGAGCCCGGTCCCGCCGTTTTCAAGCGTCCAGACCTCCTGCCCGGGGGTGAACCGGCCCGCGACCTCGTCTTCCACCGCGCAATAGACGATCGCGTCGATGTTCTTCACCACCGACGCAGCCACCAGGTTCGGGGCGAGGTAGGACTGGTCGGCATCCTCCCCGATGAGGAATACGTCGCCGGTCTCGCGGGCGGCGGCGACGATCCCGGTGTTGCTGGAACCCGCGATCATCAGGATGACGTCGACGCCCTCCGCCCGGAGGCCGCGGGCGAGGTCACCCGCACGCTCCGGCATCCCGAACCCCTCGAAACTCTCGCCGACGTAGAGGACCGTCACGTTCACGGCCGGATCGTATGCCCCCGCTCCGGCCCTGAACCCCTCGACGAAGGGCTCGATGACGGCGACCGGGGCGCCGGCGATCGCGCCGATCCTTCCCGTCTCCGTCATCTTCGCCGCCATCACGCCCGCGAGGTAGGAGGCACCGTAGGGGACCATCACGGCGTCGCAGGCGTTCGGGAGTCCGAAGTCCTCCTGCTCGAGGGTGACGAACCGGATATCGGGGTTCGCTTCCGCCCACGCACGGGAGGCGCCGGCGAACTGGAACCCCTCGGTGATGACGAGGTCGGGCTTCTCGGTGAAGTTCCGGGCGGCGAAGACGGCGTCGAGGAGCGCGAGGTCGTCGTAGGTGAACTCCCTCTTCGTGAAGTCAAACGACTCCCCTGCCCGGAAGAGGCCCCGGTAGGCCGAGTCCGCAAACGACCGGTCGCCCTTTGCGAGCGGGTAGACCATCCAGACTACGGGCCCCTCACCGGCAGGGCCGGGCGAGGAGAGGGTGGGGCGGCGCGGGGAGACCTCCGCGGACGCGACCGGGGTGCTCTCGGAGAACGCCCCCCCCTCGATTGTCCAGCGGGTGTAGTAGCCGGCGAGCGGCCCGGAGGCGGAGTGCTCGCCGAACCGGAGTGGCCCGGAGGCGCCGGTGACCGCCGGGTGGCCGCCCGCACGGATCATCGCCGCGGCCTCGGAGGCCTCCTGGGGGTCCCAGCCCAACGTGGCGCCGTCGCCGGAGACGACCCACCGGAGGGAGGCCGCGAGCGGCTCATCGGGTGCCGCCTCCTGCCGGGCAGCGGTGTAGACGGCGAGGAGGAGGGCGTCGTAGGTCTGTGCGGCAAACGCCGGGGGTTCCTCGCCGAAGACCTCCTCGTAGGCGATCGCGTAGCCGGTCGAGGGGTCGGGGGCAAGCGACGTCCCCGAGATCCCCTCCGCCCGAAGCCCGAGACGCTCGATCAGGTAGGGCGAACGGCCGGCGTCGGTGAGGAAGAGGCCGGCGGGGGAGAGGGCGTCCGCGAGACGGGCGGCCTCCTCGGGGTAGAGGGCGGCGACGACCGTATCGGGCTCCTCCCCGCTGAGCCGTGCCGCAACCGCCGCGAGGTCGTCCGGGTCCTCGACGAAGGCCGTCCCGGTGAGCCGGACCCCGTGCATTGAGGCCGCCGCCGGGGCAAGCCGGGCGAACGTCTCGCCGTAGGTGGTGTTTGCCGCAACGAGCGAGACGTTCTCTACACCGGTATCGGAGAGAATCCCAAAGATCGCCTTCAGCTGCTCACCGTCACCGGAACAGGTCCGCCAGACGAGATCGTTCTCCCGGAATTCGGCCGTGACGAGGCCCGAGGTGGCGCTCGGCGACATGAGGAGTTTGCCCCGCCCGGTGACGAGGGGAGCGATCTCGAGGAGTTCCGCGCTCGTCGCTGGGCCGATGATGACGTCGATATCCCCGCGCCCGGCAAGCTCCTCCGCGTAGGCGGAGATGTTCCCCGTGCTCGTGTCGCGGTAGACGAGTTCGACCGGCCGGCCGCCCTCCCGGTTCAGCGCCTCCGCCGCCCAGGCGAGGCCGTCGAGGGAATGGGTGGCAAGCGAGCCGTTAGCCGGCAGGAGGACGCCGATCCGGACGGGATCGGGAGCGGCGGTGCAGCCTGCGGAAAGGATCGCCGACGCGACGATGCAGGTGAGCAGAACGAGCGGCAGGAGGGCAGGGAACCGGGGTCGTGGGGTCATGACAGATCTTCGTCCGGGCGCCGGGGTCGCGGCCGGCAGCCGATGCACTATACGTCGACAGTGGTCCGGATATGGTTTTTTATCGGAGTTCCGGCGGCCAAGCGGCCCTCATCCCGGAGTGCCCCGGTGGAAGGGTCCTGATCAGGGCATCCCATCCAGGTGCTCCATCTTCAGCCTGAGGATCCGGCCGCAGGACTCGTCGATCCGCTCCTCCGGGATCTTCCCCGACTCGACGGGTTCCTTCACGATCCCGACCGCCCTCTCCGCGATCTCCTCGTCGCAGTCGAGGTAGTTCTGCCTGGTGATCCCGGGATATCCGCCTCCTGGAAGGCGTCGCGAGGCAGACCCCGGTCTTCTCCCTCGCGCGTGCGTAGCCGTCGGCCGCGGGCGGGAGCGCCGAACCTCCCCGACGTGCAAGGGGAAGAGCGTAGAGCATTCTCGACGCCTTCTGGAGCGGCGCACCCCCCACGTCAAAGGCCCTGCTCCACCCCTTCCAACCCCGCAGGCTGACGACCGGCTCAACACCGGGCAGAGGAAGACGGAATATCCTCCTCTCCGGATGAGAGCGGACGCAAGACCAGATACAGGGCAGGTTTCCGGTCATATCGAACCATTCTACCCCAGGCCTCTACATCACGTATGCCGTTGCCGGAAGACCGCAGACACAAACGGCAGGACAGATCACTGCTCTCATAGGAGACCAGGCACCGTAACAACCCGGGAGGAAGATCTGCTCCACTCTCCATATACTCGCGAAACGACCTCCCGGCAAGTTCGGCCGCGTCGCGGCACCCGACAAGGGTTGCAGCGAGTTTGTTTGCATCAAGGATGCACCCGTCCCGGTCGAGGATAACGATGGGATACGGCATCTGCTCTACGAGCAGCCGGAAGAACTCTCTGCCTTCGCGGTTGCACTCCCTTGCAAATCGCCGTAACAGGGCAACTGAAGCCTGGTTAACAAATGCCTCGACGGTCTCCCTGTTCGTAACATCGCCCGGTCGAAACAACTCAATCAGGATATTACCAAAAATCTCGCCCTTACAGGCAAACCCCATGCAAAAACCCCGGCCAGGTCTTAACCTCTCTTGAGCCTGTACGCAACGCTCCTGTGGGATCCTGTGGAAACAGAGATCGTACGGCGATAAAACTTCAATGAGTGCACCTTTATGGAAGTCCGTCTCGGACAGGGGCAACTCACTGATAGGAAACGATACCCCGAGCGGATTGACGATCCCGAGAGCCTCCCAGAGCGCATTGGTCTGCTCTTCTTCTCCCACAACAGCACGGAGCGTAAACTCCCTCTGCTCTGGATCGAACGAGTTGATGCCGATGACACTCTCCGGGACGAGATCGTAGAGGCGATCCGCAATGTAACGGTAGAGATCTACCGAGTCCTCCATCTCGATGAAGTTCATCGCGGTCCGGGAGAGGAACTGCAGGTTTTGGACCTGCACTTTTTCGCGCGCCAGGCTCTTCTTGAGGGTGTCGTTGGCAACCCTCCTATCAATCGCAATCGCAGCCTGCCGGATGAGCGCCTCGATGAGATCCTTATTCGGCAGCAAGGAGCCACGTTTCTGGCTTATCCCGACATTGCCGATGAGTCTTCCCTTGGAGACAAGCCCCATCAGATAGATGTCAAGTTCTCCTGCTGTTTCCACAATCTGTTTATGCAGAAGCCGGGAGCGTGGAGGCACCTTTACAAGACTCCTGCACTGGATAAGTTCCGTCATGTCGGCCTTATTAATAAGAAAAAGCATCCCCGCGGGGCGCGTTCCCGGGGATTGCTCCGTTATCTCCAGTGCAGTAGAATCCCCGACAATACTTTTGAGAACGAGGTTTTGCGTAGGTCCATCGATGATGTCGATCCATACCAGAGGTAGCGGGGCGAGCGAGTAGACCTGCCGCACAACGTAATCGTAGATGTCATCATCTTCGCCCATGTCCATAAAGGCCATACCGGTCTGCGAGAGGAACTCCATCCCTCTGATATAGTCGTTGATCTTCGCTGCAGCCTCGCGCTTCTCGGTGATATCCCTGCCCATGCCCTGACATTCGGAGAGGTGGTCGGAGGTATCAAAGAACGCGCGCATTGTCCACGTATTCCAGCGGATCCGCCCTGAAGGATGATGTATCCGGCATTCGAACGTGGAGACCGGATGATCGCGGCTCAGCGACCGAAATGCCTGATCCCTCGCATGGGCATCTTCATTGCATATACGGGGAATAAAGGGCTTCCCGATGAGATGCTCCACGCGCTCCTCAGAATACCGGGCATACGCAGCATTCACAAACGTGGCGGTGCCGTCCGGCATGCACCGGACGATAAACTCGGTCTGATCCTCGATGATACCCCGGTACCGGGCCTCACTCACCCGGAGCCTCTCCTGAGAGGCAACCTGATCGGTGATATCCTCAATGATCAGCGTGATACCCCGGGCTCCATCCTCAAATACCGTCGGCATCCGTTTCACGCGGAAATGACGCTCTGTTTCCTGCAGAACGCAGCGCATCTCAATGATCCGGTCTGGTGCGTCGCGTAACTCCGGCGGTGATAGATTGTTCTTCAGTGCAACGAGAATGGGGTTTTGTGAGATATGTATACTCGTGCCGACGACCGATTCCCGATCTTCGTTGAGCGCTACGAGCATCGGTTCGTTGACCTTCAGGATCCTGTTCTCATCATCGAGAACAACGACCATGTCGGAAGAGAAGTCAAGCATGGCAGATATGGGGACGCGATGGGAGAGGAAGTATACCTTTGCAGCTCCAATCTCCTGCATGTCGACCTGCCCGGAGATGAGGAGCATATCGAGATATTTCGATACAAGATTCCTGTTCATATGCAGTTTAGAAGAGACATCCGAGATGGTCATCCCCCGCGGGTTCCATTTCAGGTATTGTTTGATTCGATCCATCCTCTCCTGATCGAGCACGCTCATACAAGGGAATTAGGTGCTGGCATAGTAAATTTTTTTATTTGCAGGCCCCTAAACGAGTATCGGAGATTCTGCCGGGTGCCCTTCTTTCCGGCGCGTATTCAACACACAGCCATACCCGTAACTGCGACGGCATCTAAGGGTGTGCAGGATCACGGCAAAATGCATATCAAAATGTGCATGGCACACTATGGTGCATATTTTCATTGCAGACTTATATGGCGAAATTAGTGTGCAAATTCATAATAAAGGGTGGATTCCATCTTATTTTGGCACAGGACAACTGATGATGTGCCGTGTGACCACAGGAAAGGTAAAGCGGAGATGCAGACATTTAACTTCAACACGGAACACCTGATCCGACAGGCACAGGAAAAGTCGATGCGAGGAGATCACGCCGCTGCAGTGGAATGCCTGAGGAAGGCAATTGACATGGAACCGCAGCACCCGGGGGCGTTTGCCCTGATGGGGGATTGCTGCGACTACCTCGGTCAGCATGAGCAGGCAATCGCAAGTTACGATCAGGCAATCAGGATCGATCCCTATCATGCAGA
>Ga0265294_10008239_pt1 | contig 12213 bp, 8 predicted proteins | sample MunlanPumphouse3_FD_192504 | JGI IMG/M metagenome (GOLD analysis project Ga0265294, IMG submission 192504) | Groundwater microbial communities from a municipal landfill in Southern Ontario, Canada - Pumphouse #3 | ecosystem: Environmental > Aquatic > Deep subsurface > Groundwater | place... | reverse complement strand
CGGTGATATCTTCGCATGTCAATCCAGACAAATATGATTTTAAAATCTTTAGTCTTTCTTCAAAAGGATATTTCATGATAAAACCCCAAAAGTTTTTGGTCTAACTTTTGGGGTTCACTTCAAAATTGCTTTTTGGACACCCTCTTTTATTTTGAGTCGGGGCGAAATGACTCGAACATTCGACCCCTTGCACCCCATGCAAGTGCGCTAGCCAACTGCGCCACGCCCCGGTTCAGGCTGCAAATATACCTTATTTATCAGAAATAATAAATTTAAAAATTAATTTTAATCAATAATTCCAATATTTGTCATCTTAACAGTTACCTCCTCTTCAAATGATGGGTAATCAAATATTCTGCTCTGAGGTTCGGTTTCCCCGGAAGTGTAATACCATATAGAGCTGTATTCGGAAATTTTTTCTCCCATCCCTTCAAGCTCTCTCAGATAGGAGGCCACCGAACGGTTTTCAACAATGTATACTTCACCCATTTTGTCAATCACTGGGCTGTGAATCCGTGTTTTATCGTGATCAAACCTCAGAATTCTCTCGCCTTTTGCAGTGATACCTATAAGCTTAAAGGTCATACTCTTACCTATCGCAGGCAAGTTGAGTACGTTTCTGTCGGTAGGAAAAAACAAAAGATTGTTTTCTTTGAGGAACTCTTTGATCTTATAATAGATGTTCTCACCGCTGTTTACTATTTCTAAAAGCCTCTTCTTCTGCTCTTCACTCATTGGAGAGAGACTCTTCTCCTCCTCCTTCTCCTGCATTGACCTTGCAGCAGGGGAGAAGAGGGTGTGATTCTCCTTAAAACCCTTAACCGAAAATGTATAATAGGTTATTACTCCAAGAGAATTTAAAACCTGTCTAAGTCTGGCTGTATGACCCCTTCGTGAAGCTGCTGCATTGAATACCAGTTGGTTGGTTATTATCCATCCGGCAGACAAAAGCATCTTTATTGCCCGTTTAGCCTCCGGAGTTATCTCCAGAGGTGTCTGAAAATGGGTTTGAATGACAAACTGACGGATTCCCGCCCTGAGACCTCTCTCCCGGAAGTTGCGGAGAATATCAATAAGATCATCCTCTATTCTGAACGGAAGGTATGCAGGAAGTCTTGACCCCAGTCTCACTCTCTGTATCTCAGCGTATTTCTCTCCTGCCTCCCTTTTTTTATTAGCCTCTCTCTTACTTTCTGCCATTACAGCTACCGCATCCAGAATTTTGGCCAAAGGCTTATTTCTGGTCATCAGGGCATCTCCTCCTGTGATAAGTATATCTCTTATCTGCGAGTCGGTTTCAAAATAGTGCATCAGCTTGGGGAGTTTAACGTCCCAGCTCTCTTTTGGTTTTAAGGCATCAAAATCAAAATTTAATCTCTCGCTCTGGAAATCGTACATTCTCTGGCAGGATGCACAAAGGCCGCCGCAGCTTCTCCCCCTGGTATCGGGTATCATGATGGCAACTTCCGGGTAACGCCGGTGGATATTGTGTCCCTCAGGAAGATACCACCCGGCTGCATTTGGTTTTCCATTCTCAATAATATCCTCTTTTTCCCATGCTTTAATATTTCCGTACGTATTGACAAGGGATTCGGAATAGAGCACATAACTCCTGATGGCTGAATCGTCAAATCCTTTATTATCAATATTCAGCAAAGAGAGATAGTATGGGGTTACAAAATAAGGTATACCCTTGTTTTTTCCTTTGCTTAGAATCCTCATAAGCTTAGTGCTCAAAGATTCTCCCAAAAAGTGGTTTAATTCTCCCGGGGTTTTTACGGCCATGGAAAGGTGAAATCTAAAGTCCTCCCACCAGTGCCTGGTAATTTCTCTCTTCTCCTCCCGGGTAGCTCCTGATGGATAGGAATATCTGGAAGCAACATGATGCCTCCTCTCTATTTTGTCTATCAGCAGTTCAATTATCCTTTCCTTATTCTGTTCCCTTTTTCCCCGGATCTCTTTATCCAGGCCTGAGGGCCATCTCTTCATATGCCTGAACAGAGTTCCCCTGGAATAGGGAGCCCTCTCCTCAAGACTATACATCCCTGATAGTAAATGGAAAAGGTCCTCCGTGAGGTCTTCGTCTGTATCTGTTTGTGTTGTGCCGTTAAGATACTCCCACAACATTGTAAATGTCTCTATGTAGATCTTTTTGCCTTTGGAGAGCTCAAACACCGATCTCTTTTCATGTGTAAGCATCTCTATAACAGTAAGTGCACACTCTTTTGAATTCTCAGATTTTGGTAAGTTAACAATCTTCACAGCCTCTGATCTGAGATATTCAAAAAAAATCTCCTCTTCACGGCTCTCTTTTGCAGCTTTTACAAGCAAGGGCATAACTCTCCCCCATCTTTTCAAACTATTTTCCTTCATAATCAAAATTTTGTTATTAGAGCATTAAAGCACAAGCCTTAATCCGTCATAAGCCGCTTCAATACCATCCGGGAGTTCAGCCGACAGCTCTGAGTGTCTTCCAATCTGGTGTGACAGATGGGTAAGAAAACACCTCTTTGCACCGGTCTCACGTGCAACCTCAATAGCTTCTCTGAGACTGAAATGAGAGATATGCGGTTCTCTCCTCACGGTGTTTAATACTAATATTTCCAGATGCTTAAGTTTAAGCATCTCTTCTCTTTCAATCCGCCCTGCATCTGTGATGTAGGCCAGTTTCCCTATTCTGAATCCCAGTACAGGGAGAGTATAATGAAATACCCTGACGGGGAGTATTTCTATCTTGTTCTGACCAGAATCTACAGAGAACACAGACTCATCTATGGTTCTGATATCATATTCGGGGGCACCCGGATATCTGCTCTCTTCAAAGGCATAAGCATATTCCCTGCAAAGAGCCTTTTTCACCCTCTGTTCACAATATACAGGAAAGGGTTTTCCGGTAAAGTAGTTGAATGCTCTCACATCGTCCAGACCTCCGGTGTGGTCCTTGTGTTCATGTGTAAGCAGGATTGCATCCAGATGCTCAATATTTTCACGGAGCAGTTGTTGCCTGAAGTCAGGTCCCGCATCTATTACCACAGATATTCCGTTTGTCTCTATCAGTACAGAAGAGCGCAGCCTTTTATCCCTGGGATCGGTGGAGGAGCAGACATCACAATGACAGCCTATCATGGGAACTCCCTGCGATGTTCCTGTTCCCAGAAATGTTAGCCTTGTCTCAGAAGATCTATTCACACCATAAAGATAGGAAAAATTTCTACCTTTGGGAAATTTTATGAAAGGGACTATATATTTAATACCTTCACCATTAGGTGATACAGACATCGACAAGGTCATTCCGCAGGGGGTAACCGGAGTAATTGCCTCTTTAAAGCACTTTGTTGTAGAAGATATTAGAACCGCAAGAAGATATCTTTCCAAAGCCGGTCTCAAAGGCAGAATTGATACACTTAATTTCTATACTCTCAACGAGCACACTCCTGACAGTGCGGTTGAGGAATACATTAAGATCGCCGCAGCAGGGGAGGGGATGGGTATGATTTCAGAAGCAGGACTGCCTGCAGTAGCCGATCCGGGAGCAAAATTGGTGGAGCTGGCACATAAAGAGGGAATTAAAGTAGTTCCCCTTTCGGGCCCCTCATCCATATTTCTGGCACTTATGGCCTCCGGAATGAACGGGCAGTCTTTTGCATTCCGGGGATATCTTCCTGTCAAATCAGAGGCCAGAAGGGAGGCAATAAGAGAGATTGAGAGGCTCTCGGACCAGAAGGGCCAGACACAGATAATTATCGAAACTCCTTACAGGAACAATGCACTGCTTAATGATATTCTTCAGGTTTGCCGCAAAGGGAAACTGCTCTGCATTGCTGCATCAGTAACTACAGACCAGGAGTTTATAAAGACAATGACAATCGGAGAGTGGCAAAACCATTTACCGGAACTGAACAAAAAACCAGCCATTTTTATATTATGACAATCGACACCACGGTTAAGGGAGAGGTGGAACTTCTAAACATGGAGTTCTACTCATATCACGGACATTTTGAAGAGGAACAGATAATCGGGAATAAATTTCTGGTTTCATTTTCTGCTCAGGCAGATGTAATAACACCTGGCAAATCCGATGAACTAAAGGATGCACTCAATTATCAGGAGGTTTATAGCTTGATAAGCAGAGAGATGGCGATCCCGTCGAAATTGCTGGAAAATGTTGCCTTCCGGATACTCTCCTCTTTTAAAGAGAGATTCCCCACTATTGAGAGTGCTACGATTTCTATTTCAAAACTGAATCCGCCGGTTGGGGGCAAGGTTGAGGCTGCAAGAGTAGTAATGAGCTTATGAGTGGTAAAGTTGCGTTTGTGACACTGGGGTGTAAACTCAATTTTTCTGAGAGTTCTGCTCTTTGCCGTGAGTTTGAACTTAACGGTTACAAGAGGGTATCTCACACCTCAAAAGCAGATATATATGTAATAAATACCTGCACTGTAACAGAACATGCTGATAAGAAGAGCAGAAATCTGATAAGAAGGCTCCGTTCCCAAAATCCGGATGCTGTCGTGGCAGTTACCGGATGCTATGCTCAGCTTAAGCCCGATGAGATTCTGAGTATAGAGGGCGTGGACCTTGTACTGGGTGCTGATCAAAAACATAATCTCTATGTCAGAGTGAGTGAGATAGAGAGCGGAAGAAGAGGTAAAGAGAGCACGGAAACATCCCGCTCATATCCATGTGAAATATCAAGGCTGAGAACTATATTCCCTGCCTACTCTTCTGATGAAAGAACCAGATCCTTCTTAAAAGTTCAGGACGGATGTGACTATCATTGCTCTTACTGTACCATACCGCTTGCAAGGGGAAGAAGCAGAAACATCCCGGTTGCAGCACTGGTAAATCAGGCAGAACAGATAGCTGCCGGTGGAATCAAAGAGATTGTTCTCACAGGAGTCAACACAGGAGATTACGGCAAGAGCACCGGGGAGAGTTTTATCTCTCTTATGAATGCACTGGAGAGTGTGGAGGGAATTGAGCGCTACAGGATATCCTCGATCGAGCCAAATCTGATAACCGGTGAGATATTGGAACACATAGCCTCAGGAGGCAAGTTCCTTCACCATTTTCACATTCCTCTGCAGTCGGGATCGGATAAGATACTCTCGGCCATGAGAAGACGTTACACTACAGGAGATTTCAGAAATAAAACTGAGCTGATAAGAAAATTAATGCCTTTTGCTTTTATCGGTATCGATCTTATCACCGGATTCCCCGGAGAGGATGAGGAGGGTTTTTTGGAGAGCTGCAGATTTCTAGAGAGTATAAATCCCTCATTTATACATATTTTTCCCTATTCCAGAAGAAATAATACACCAGCAGCCACTTTCCGGGACCAGGTGGATGAGAGGATTAAAAAAGAGAGAGTAAGGAGGCTCATGGAGATGAATGAAAAATTCCATAGTGATTTCCTGAAACTCAATACGGGAAGAAGGGAAAAGGTTCTCTTCGAAAGTACCCGGAGAGGGGGTATGATGTACGGTTATACAGGGAATTATATCAGGGTTGAACGAGTGTATGATCCGGATTTAATAGGGAAAATCGTTGAGATTACGATCTGATGTATTAAAGGAATAAAGCTGAGAATAGTTATTGATTTGTCCTCTGCCCGGCAGCAGGCTGTGCCTCTATTCTCCCACGAAGTCTGTTCTCTCTCTCAGTTGCAATCTGCTCTCTTCTGGTTTTGCTCATAAACAGAGAGTTAATCAATTCGCTCAAAGTCGAAAACTCCTCCTGATAAACAATCCCGATTCCGTTTCTCTGACTGTTGTCCAGGTAATTAGAATACTGGTCGGCAGAGTGGGAAAAGGCTTTTGCCCTGAATCGTCCATCTTCGTCCAGTTTTATCTCCACCTCCAGATCTCCCACTACACTGCTCCCTTTGTTAAGATATCTTGAATTACCTATATTGCCATTGACAATAACCCTGTTGTCAAAAAGCTGGGCAGAAACTGCAGCATCAAACAGGTCCCTTCCGTTCTGACCGGGCTGATAGTTAAAGCTAAGATCAAGAGGAATATCGAGCTGTTTGAAAATATTGTTTATCTGGTTGGAGAGAACTTCTGTGGCATTAGAGTATAAAATTGTGGAGTTATTGACGATACTTGACTGAATATCCGGAATAAAGCTTCCTGATACCAAAAGAGACATAACCTGCTTGACAATTTTATCCTCTGTGTTGAGAGCTGCATCCACCCTGGATTTTGTAAGGGGGTCCAGGTCTGGAATCTGAATATCAAATCCAATATTGGGATTCATTAACGGGCCTGTAAGATTGATAAGACAATCCACATTTCTCCTGCTGCTTACAGAACTTGTGTCCGAGATAAGGGTATTTATTGAGGCTTTGGTTCTGTAGTTTGCGGTGAGATTGAGGTTTGTTTTCATAATATCTCCGTTAAAGCCGATATTGCCTCCCTCCTGAATAGTGAAATCCCTGTTGAAAAGACCTTGAAGCACAAACTTGTAGGACCCGCTCTCAATTATGTAGTCACCCTGAATATTAAAGAGGTCTCTGGAAGGCTGCACATCAATTGTTATCAGTCCGGTCCCGTATCCGGTGATAACATCACCTACTGATTTGTCTATCTCAATCATCAAAGCGGCATCCGGAGTGACATTTCCTCTGAACTTTACCATCAGGTCTGAGGAGCTCTTCCTCAAAGAGTCTTCCTCTGTGACTTTTGTTTCTGTGGCTCTCTCATCTTCCTGGCTGTTGAACGGGACAAAACGGAGCAGGTCGCTGTTGGCTGCCTCTGATGTAGATTGAAGTGGAATGTGAAGCTCTGTGTTTTTGTTAGTGGTTAGCGAAATATCCAGCAGAACCTTGTCGAATGGACCTGAAATTGAAACCCTGCCGGAACCAAAGGCCCTGCCGTAAAAAGCACTGCTCTCTGTCTGGTATGTGTTCAGACACTCCATATTCCTTACATTCATATTAAGATTTAGCCCCATATCTTTAAAATGGCTGTATGTAAGCCCCCCGTTAACTCTTCCCCTGTTCCCGAAACGGTCAGTTACTGTGGCATTATTGACAGTCACCCCCTGTGGATTAAGCAAAAGAGGTCCCTCTACAGTATAGGGAACGTTGGTAAAGTCAACAGTAAATCCAAGTTTATTTGCAACGCTGTTGTCACTGCTGAGAGTTAATTCGCTGACCGGTCCGCTGAGAGTTAAATTCCCCGATAAGGAGCCGCTGAGATTAGATAAAATACCCTCAAACACCGGTTCGAAATAGTTAACATTCAGGCTGTCAAGCTTTCCATATAAGTCAAGTTTTTTAGATGAAGGGATAAACTTACCTTCTACAGTAAGTGGCTCTCTCTTCCCGAGATTGTTTTTGAGGGAAATATCAAAGTTTTTGTCTTTGCTGTTCCAGCTGCTTAGTATCTTAAGGTTGCCGAATTCCTCAGAGGAGATCTTCATCTCTTCTGCTTTGAGATCCATTATCAGTTTTAAATTTCCAAACACCTCACTGACTGCAGCTTTTCCGGATAATCTTCCCTCTACAGGAAATGGAAGTGAGAGGAACATGTTAACAGGGGAGATGTCAAATTTGTTTATTATCAGAGAAAGAGTGTCTGTTTGCAGAGGTGAGATCCTGCCATCGGCAAAAAGATGCTGATCCCCGTTGCTTATTGCAAATCCTTCTATGACGTATAAGCTGTCGCGGATTGTAATCCTCGATTCCGGGAGGTGCCATACATTGCTGTTTATGTTGAATTCTACGGGATTAAGTCTGATTTCATATATAAGGGAGCTATCTTCTTCTGCAAGGACAATATTTATATCAGAGGATAGGTTAAAGCTGTTTTTCTCCTCTTTCCCGCTCCGTATTAAACCCCTCAGTGATACCTTGTTTAATGCTGATGCGAGATCCAAACCTACAGATCCGGTTTGAATTCCCGATACAGAGACGCCTGACGATCTCACGCTTCCCTTTATCTGCTCAAGGTCAGAAGAGAGAGAGAGAACAATATCTTCTGCACTATTTTTCCCAAATCCGGATTCTGCAGATTTATAACTCATTTCCAATTTACCCTCCTCCGAAATATTGATTTTAAGAGCGCTCTTCTCTGCGATTTTCAACCCGGGAAGTATCATCTGGGCAATAGCTTTTGTGTCATGGAAATTCAGACTGAGGTTGTAATGTTCTCTTTGTGACTCATTATAAGTCTCTTTGGAATCTGTAAGGAATGAAAGGTGTCTGGATAGTGTTGCGCCGGTAATCCTCTTAAGAAAGGTTGTAAGAAAATCTGAGCCGGTGTAGGTAGCATCTGCAAAGGAGGAGTTGAGTGATACAGAGTAGTTGTTGGTACCGGAAAGAGATTTGATAGAGATATCCCCAACATTAAAAAATCCGTTTCTGTTACTGTAATCCAGAGATTTGACACTGATATTCCCAAGAATGTCTCCCGATGCTTTTCTTGTGAAATTGGCAAGTGTTCTGAAGCTTACTGTAGAAACGGTATCTCTTTTATCAAAATTTATCGCTGCCAGATCTGCATGAATTACATCGGCATAAAAATCATAGTAGGAATCCTCTTTGTTAGAGTGTCCGATTACCCCCTGAAATATGAAATCCAGGTTGGGATCATGGCAGATTATCCTTCCGTCAAAACGGTTATTAACATAACTGCCTACAGAGTAGATATTACTGTAAGCGTATTTGTTGAACTCAATTTTTTTAATCCGGATACTGTCTATGTAAAAATTGCTGCCACCGCTCTGCTCATCCCTTAAAAGAGCAGACATATTGCTGCTGAGAGTGATCTCACCCAGGCTCTTGTTCCGGATAAGCTCTCCTATGTTAAAATTATCCGTCACCAGTTTGCCCTCTATCTCAAGCCCATGTTCTTCTCGGCTCTCTCTGAGCAGAACATCCATATAGATATTGCCGATATTGGAAGTGAGGTCTCCGTTGGCAACAAAGTCGGTAAAAAGACCCGCGATTCTCCCGGTAAAGCTGTATTTTACAAGAGGTGATAATTTTGAGAGGAATGTATTTTTGTTCAGAGGATTTATTGAGTTCAGGATTGAGGCTATATCAGGGGTCGTGGTTGTCAGGGCAGCAATGTCAATAAAAGCCATTGTCTCCTCAATTATGGGGAGTCCGGATATCCTGGCCTTTACATCGGCAAAAGTCAGTCCGCTTTTGGAAGTTATTCTCAGATTATCAGTGCGGATATTGTTTACACTTCCGGAGAGGATCCCGGTTGCACGAAAGGATAGATTGTTTGTGAGAAGGGAGGGGGCAAAGTACCCTATTGTTTTAAGATTGATGTAAGAGTCGTCCAGGGAGGCATGAATCATCACACTGTCCGTAAAATGGTTGAAAGCAGAAAGGGAGCTGTATATAAAGGAGAGCTTTTCTGATTTTATCTCAGAGATTCCGTCATTGAGAAAGAGATTGGTAAGAGTTAGTCCCCTTCGGCCGAATCTGGCTTCTGAATTCATTTTACGCAGTCTGAAACCGCTTTTTTCATCAAAAGAGAGCTCTTTAATATTTGCTCTCAGATCAGATGAATCTCTTCTTATCCCGGAAGCTTCCAGATTTATGTTGTCAATTTCAAGATCAGAGAAGTCAATTCCCTTCTCCCTCTTTACTCCGTTCTCCTTTTTGACAAGGTTTACAAATGAGAAGGCCATATTGTCAATCTTGAGATTCCTTACCCTGATGTCCGGAAAAAACTCTGATGTGACGGTAGCATCTGTTGTATCTACCTTGCTTTTATCAACCTCAATCTTATCAGTATGAATATTTTCTCCCCCGGTTTTTCCAAGCAACCTGGAGATTGAATTTGTAGAATCGGGGTAGATTATCAGTTTAAATATCCCGTTTGAGAGGTAAACACTTCTGAATCGCAATTTTCCTGCAATAAGATTCTTTGCCGAAAAACTCACTGACAGCTTTTCGCAACAAACGAGTGTGTCGTTGTCACTTGTAATTGCAGAAAAATCTTTAATGATCAGGTCATTAAAGAACACATAGCAGACCTGACCCACAGATACCTTTCCATCAAAATTCTTTGTTGCCGATTTAATTATGCCTGACGCAACCCTGCTCTGCAACGAGGGATTCTGAAGGGCAATAAGCAATGCTGCCACAGTTATCCCCATAACAGCTGCTATTGCTATCACTATTTTTCTCAGTAGTTTAATCTGCAATTCCTTTAATTTACAAATTTAATCAAATATATATAGTGGTTTGAAAAAAAAAGAGCCATTTTTGCGGAATAATTGAATCTATGATAACAATACTTGGCATAGAATCCTCCTGCGACGACACATCTGCTGCAGTAATAAGGGATGAGATACTGCTATCCAATATTATGGCGGGGCAGGAGGTACATAGCCGGTACGGAGGTGTAATTCCTGAACTGGCATCAAGGGCACATCAGCAGAACATTGTTCCGGTTGTTCACAGTGCTTTGCAGTCAGCCGGAGTGCGCCCCGGCGAGATAGATGCCATTGCCTTTACAAGAGGACCCGGTCTGCTGGGCTCTCTGCTGGTGGGTGTCTCTTTTGCAAAGGGCCTTGCAATTTCACTTGGAAAGCCTCTTGTTGATGTGAACCATCTGCAGGGACATTTACTCTCCCACTTTATTAAAGATCCTTTAAAAAAGAGCGGACACCCCTCATTTCCATTTCTTGCCCTTCTGGTGTCGGGGGGACACACCCAGATAGTAAGGGTAGATGATTATCTCAATTTTTCCATAATTGGACAAACAATTGATGATGCTGTGGGTGAAGCCTTTGATAAGTGTGCAAAACTGCTCGGTCTGGGTTATCCGGGTGGACCGGTTGTGGACCGGCTGGCAAAAAGCGGTAATAAAAAGGCTTTCCGGTTTTCAAAACCGGTGGTAAAAGGGCTGGATTACAGCTTTAGCGGGGTCAAAACCTCGTTATTGTATTTCCTAAGGGACAGGATCAAAGAGGATCCGGCTTTTATAGAGAAAAATATCAATGATATTTGTGCCTCATTTCAGCAGACTCTGATCGATATTCTTATGGCGAAATTGATCCTGGCAGTAAAGGAGACCGGAATCAACGAGATCGGACTTGGTGGGGGAGTTTCTGCAAACTCGGCATTGAGAGAGAGGGTGGTGTCAGAAAGTCTGGCAAGAGGTTGGAAATACTATCTCCCTGAGTTTAAGTTTACAACTGATAATGCAGCAATGATTGCAATAACAGGTTATTATAAATTTAAAAAAGGATACACTGCCTCTCTGGACAGTGTACCCCTATCAAGAGTTCTGGATAATTTTTGATCTGAAAAATCTCTGCTTAGTGGCATCCGCTGCAACCAGAACAATCACCGGTGCTGCATGAAGATTTCTCCCCGTAAAGACCGTTGGTGAGTTCGCTTGCTGTTGCCTCTCTTACAGATACAACACTGCCTGTGAAATGAAGATCGGATCCGGCAAGGGGATGGTTGAAGTTCATGACTACCACATCTTCCTTTATCTCTTCTATAGTGCCCTGAAGTCTGTTCCCGTCAGAATCCTGCATTGGAAGTACATTTCCCAAAGTAAGAAGACCATCTTCTATTTTCCCGTCAATCATAAACAGATCTTTTGGCAATTCAACTATGGCGTCAGGATTGACCTCTCCATAGCCCTCCTTTGATGTAAGGACAAATTCAAAAGCATCTCCGGCAGATTTGCCAAAAACATTATCTTCAAATTTCGGGAGCAGATAACCTGTCCCAAATATAAACTCCATGGGTTTGTCTGCAGTTACTGTCTCCATCACATCCCCATCTACTTTTAAAGTGTATGACAATGCAACAACTTTGTTTGCGTCAATTTTCATTTTACTTGTTTTATTGGTATAATTCTTATAATAATTTACAAAAGTACTCCAATTTTATATAATACAAACAGCTATGATGTCAAAAAGTTGTCTGATCATAGTTCAATTTCAATACTAACATCGCTTGTGATTGCTATTCCATCAGCCTTACCTGGTTTAAACCTTGGAAGTCTGCGAACAGCCCTGGCAATTTTTTTCTGAACTTTCTGATCAATAAATCCGGGTGCAGTTCCATTGAATGATTTCCCTTTTTCTGTGACAGAAAAATTGATTCTTAAAGTTTGGGGATGATCTTCAAAATCCTTAAATTCTCTTCTGAGATTTCTTGTAAGCTGTTCTTTTAAATTAGCAACCCCTCCGGGAAACTGAGGCGCAATCTGTCGCTTTTGTGAGAAA
>Ga0265294_10008237_pt1 | contig 12218 bp, 8 predicted proteins | sample MunlanPumphouse3_FD_192504 | JGI IMG/M metagenome (GOLD analysis project Ga0265294, IMG submission 192504) | Groundwater microbial communities from a municipal landfill in Southern Ontario, Canada - Pumphouse #3 | ecosystem: Environmental > Aquatic > Deep subsurface > Groundwater | place... | reverse complement strand
GGATAACCCAGAGAATGCAGAACAGCACATATATGATTAATAACCCAACCCCCACCATGCGCTTGCCGTCATTGACTTGCATACACCATTATATGCTAGCAGTAAAGCAACAATACCTTATGTCAATCTAGATGGTATAACAATATCTTGCGCGTTAATTGTGTAAATTACCTCGCCATAGGCCAATCATAACCAGAAATAATCGCCCAGTAGATAAATGTCAAATATTGCATTAATAGGTTAAATTATAGTCTGTCTACTGCGGTATATATTAGTCGTATCTTATTCTTACTATCATATGACAGCAATAGATAACTTCCCCGACAATTAGTCCAAATCAGCAATATTGGACTAATGCTCGATTAATTGTGCCTATATACGACATATTTTCACCCTTAGGAATAATCCTTTATGTCAACCGACAAAAGTAGTCAATATTAATCAATACTTACCACGCATCATACCATTCCACTATATTTATACATTTTCTGCGCAAGTATAAGTTATTGTTACACTTCATCTTGTTTTTCACTATATTTATTATAAATTATTCATAATATGACCATAAATGACATTAGTCATTTAATGATGATTATCTACATTTTTCTACACGCCAGTAATCGTCAAATTGTAACATAAATTGATTGAATTCGCACAGGGCGAATATTGTCGAATATAACTAGCTTAGTAGGCGATATTTTTTGGTATAGTATGTCAGTAATAGCTCTAGCGAACAGTCTATGCGTACAGCTCATTAACATACTCAACCATTAAGTAACAGTACGCTAACTATCAAGGTGTATTCAGAACAGCATGTTAGTCACATTGTATTATGCTTCGTATATCACACCAGCATGTCTAAAGGTATATTCAACAATATTATGCTGGTAATAGGAAAACACAGTCAAGTAGTACTGCTAAACATCTATATTCAACAATCTATAACATCATTGGAGGAATACGCTATGGGTTAATGCAGTTAACTGGCACCTTAGATACTGCTATGCGTTCGCCAGATGTCTAAAGGTGTATTCAACAATATTATGTTAGTAATAGGATACGGGCTGGTAGCACAACTTAATGATAACACTTACAACTTGCATTTACGTATACACTGCGACTACGACAAGAGATACTAGACATAATTATATACATCAACTTATAGTCGCAATATGCTCATCAAGCATTACCAGCCATCGCATTAACCATTAAATATACAGATGCCACATGTACTGTGGCATTTAATGACAAAAAAATATATAATTCGCTCAATCCAAGTGATTTATATCAGAATAACTGCTTGAAGTTGGCGTCTGTGTCGCCGTTATTGCTCTCGCTGTTCTGTGTAAAAGTGGCTGGGTTAGTGTTCGTCAGCTTAACACTACAGTCTAACACAGTATTACCCTACATATAAGTCTCTAATTATCTAATTACGGTAAGTAGAAACTACATTACTTCTTGGTGTTGGCGTCTGTGTCGCCGTTATTACTCTCGCTGTTCTGTGTAAAAGTGGCTGGGTTAGTGTTCGTCAGCTCCACACTACAGTCCATTGTATTCATATTTTGTTTATCATCACCTTGCGTGGGTGTTGTTAACGTCTGTTCATCTTCGTTGTTCTGTAGTTCCTTAGCGCGTTTTCTGGGTGTCGGTCTGTCTATTTCGCCGGCTTTGATTAAAGCAATCTTGGTAACTAACGGGCCTATCAGTTCATACACCAGCGTGGCTGCTAGCACGATAGCGTTGACCTGCTCGCCAAACTGTGGCAGTTGAACCATGACTATCGTAGCCATGCCTATGGCAACGCCAGCCTGAGGGAGTAGAGTTAACCCTAGATATTTACACACATTATCATCTGCTTTGACTATCTTAGCACCCACCAAAGCGCCTAAATATTTACCAACGGATCTGGCTATAAGATACATAATACCGATTATTCCCACCGTTGGCAACACCGATATATCTAGTTGTGCACCGGATATGATGAAGAACAGCATAAATAATGGGTACGTCCACCTATCTAATACATCAAGTTGTACTGCATTCTGTTTGAAGAAGTTACAGTAAATGCAACCAATCGTCATACATATTAATAGAGATGATGCCTTGCATATCGTTGCCAGTGCAACACCGCACATGGTAATAGCAATAATTAGAGTTAACCTGTTGGCACGAGATTTGAACAGTCTGGTCCCGTAAGCACAAATAAATCCCAGCGCTCCACCCACAGCGAATGATATCAATATCTCGAGTAGTGGCATTACAACTGCATCTAGAACGGTAACAGTACCACCAACTGCTAGCACTTTGGCAATAGATAATGATATGGCAAAAACTATCAAGCCGATGGCATCATCTAGCGCAACTACGGGCAACAATGTATCAGTAACCTTGCCCTTTGCCCTGTACTGTCTTACCACCATAAGTGTGGCTGCAGGTGCTGTTGCAGTAGCGATAGCGCCCAGTGTTATTGCTAACGGTATGGGCGTGCCTATTATCCACAACACTAGGTCTACAAGTGCGACTGCTGTCAGCGCTTGAAAACAGGTAATGGTAATGATACTCTTACCTAGCTGTTTGATTGTGGATAGTTTAATGGATGCACCTATCGAAAAAGCGATGAACCCTAGTGCTACCTCGGTAATCGCCTCAACCGTGCCTAGCGATTGCACGCTGAACAGCTTGAAACAGCAAGGGCCAATCAGTACGCCTGCAATTAAGTATCCTGTAACGTTAGGCAAGTGCACTAATTTCATTATCCGTGTAAAAAGTAGGCCTATAGCGAGTGCTAGGCCCAGAATCAATATAGTACTCATGTTATTTAGTCAGTCAACTCCTCGAAGTAAGATAACGGTGTGGCAAGCATAAGCGCTTTATGCTGACCAACATCTTGATACACATCGCGCACAGCTTGTTTAACATTCTCTAGTTCCTCTTGTTCTACTGCCAGCATGATAGTCGTATTAAGGTCGGTATTCTTGCTGTATAGTTGCCGCAATCCACCGAACACGGGCAATGGCTCAATATTGTTGTCCAGTATCGCATGTCTTATACTGGTAGTAGGTATCACTGTGCCCTTGAGCTCGTAGTCACGCAGATTATTGAGAAGTTTATTAAGGTGGTCATCGTTGCGTGTGACAATTATCATGAACATTTTCATATTGTTGCACCTCTGTTTTTCCTGTTTTTTTTACCTAACTATACTAGTCCTTTCAACAATAAAAATCAACTGTTTATGCTAAGCAATATTGCATTTAATGCAACTTTCGTGCACACTCTAATTACATTGACACTAGATATATTATGCCGTCAGGCGTATGTTAGTTAATAACCTAAAGAAATACTATTTACTTTTGACCCGAATGGTAGTATACTCAAAAACAGCAATACTTATCTCAAAAATAGTATACCCGAATAAACAGCAACATTATCAATGGAGGTTATTATATGAAACTCAACTATAAAAATACTTTTTTGGTTGGACTGGCTTTTTTCCTCATCTGTGTGTTTTGGCAATCATATGATACGCTGGTTGCATTAACTCTAACCAACAAGTACGGCATGTCACAATCATGGTCAGGTGTCATTATGGCACTGGATAACGTGTTGGCACTGTTCATGTTGCCATTGTTCGGCGCCCTATCCGACAAGGCTAACGGCAGACTGGCTCAACGGTTCGGCAAGCGCACACCGTTCATATTAATAGGCACCATTATCGCAATAGTTTGCTTCTTTTGCCTATCTGTAGTCGATACCAATCAAGCTAAACTCATGCAGGATTACTCCAATCCCGAGATAGCCGCTACTAATCTATGGAACACGAATAGAGAGATTAACAACCCCTATTACGTTAAGAACTTTGACTCTCTATCTTCTACCGAACAGGCAGATAGGCTAGATGATATACCAGAGGGATTTCGTGCAAGCGTTACGGTCGAAAAAGGTAAACTTCAGGATTTATATACGCTTGATGACTTCAACAGCTACATGCTCAATGATAATAATAATGACGATAAGCAAGCTAAACAGGACTATGCAGACGTAGTTATTCCTGTGCGTAATGCCTATGCTGAGGTCATTACGAATGAGAATCCAACCAACCTAATAGTATTTATCATTATACTACTGTTCGCACTGTTTAGTATGGCCACATTCCGCAGTCCTGCTGTCGCACTTATGCCGGCAGTTACTATCAAGCCACTCAGGAGTAAGGCTAACGGCATAATTAACATAATGGGCGTTGTCGGTGGTGCAATTATTCTGCTGGTTGGCATGGTGATAGGCACGGGCAAACCTGCCAATGCTCTGATGAGTTATATACCTATGGTAGGAATAACCTGTATTGTGATGTTAATTGCCCTTATAATATTCATGTTTACAGTCAATGAACCCTCTCTTGTCGCGACAATGGAGCAAGATACTAAACGACTGGGACTGGATGAAGAAAAAGATATGATAGTGGACAGCCAGGGTCACAAGAAGATGGCAAAGAATCGTAAGATTAGTTTCATTTTCCTAATGTTGTCCATCGCACTTTGGTTTTTTGGCTACAATGCTATTACCAGTAAGTATGCAGTCTATGCATCACAAGTATTATTAGTTGACTACAACACAACATTACTTATCGCTCAAATTGCCGCTTTGATAGCATTCCTACCGGCAGGTATGTTGGCAACCAGAATCGGTCGCAAGAAGACAATAATGGGAGGTATTATACTACTAACTGCTGCATTCTTGACTGCGTCATTCCTTGGCGCAGGCACTAGCGTGTGGCTGATGAATGCCCTGTTCATATTGGCCGGTGTCGGCTGGGCATCAATAAATGTCAACAGTCTACCTATGGTAGTAGAACTAGCAACCGGCGCAGATGTTGGTAAATACACTGGTTACTATTACACAGCAAGTATGGCTGCACAAATAGTCACGCCTATACTGTCGGGCAAACTTATGGATGTTATCAGTATGCGTGAGGTGTTGTTCCCATACGGGGCCATTTTCGTAGCACTGTCCTTCGTTACCATGATATTCGTTAAACACGGCGACAGCAACGCAGAGCAAATACTGTCGCAGACACAGCAATCAACCGAGCAATAATGTAACACAGAATGCAAGAAGTCCTCATTATTATGGGGACTTCTTATTATCCATTATAGTTGATGTGCTCACGTAATATTATCTAGGCACAGTCCTGTATATAAACATTCTTAATTCTCGGTCATTATACGTTTATCAAGACTTATTAACAAGCCATATATCGCCACTTAGTCTAAATTAATTGCATAATACTATTGAACATGAATAAACAATATTTGCCTATAATAAACTAGTTGGCTGTCGTAACTACAGTCACATAATTTGAGCACACATGTGTGTCAGTGTTAGTCAGTGCGATTGCTGTATCCGTCAATAAACAACTTAATAAAGGCGTAGCTAATAGATAGTTGCATAGAGTAATTTCGCTCCTCGCTGTCTGCATTTGTCTGCATTATCGTAGCTAGTATTCAACCGATGACTAATGTACTTGACTGTTCGGCCACCCGACAGATTGATAACTTGCATACATTACTCACAGATGTTAATTATAAATAACCCATTAAGTATATTAAGCAATGAACGACTTGATGAAGTCATATATGATAGATAGTGGAATAGAGTAATTTCGCTCATCGCTGTCTGCAGTACTCCATGTGTTGATACCCACGAGACTACCATTGATATCACATAGCGCCCCGCCGCTGTTACCAGAACTGATTAAGGCACTATGATATACAACATTGTAGTCAACGTTGGATATCTTTGCCAGTCCCATATACTCGCCGAATGTAACATTATTCTGTACCCCGCTGGGGTTACCGACAGCCAGTAACAACTCTCCTACAATAAGTGGCTTATCCAGTCTGGTGGTATAATCTATAATAGTCAACTGTTGTTCTACTTTTGCAAACTTAATAACTGCCAAATCCTTGTCTTTATCCTGTTTGACAACTTGACCGGTCGTTTTCTCTCCATAGAAGTTGGTTATGGTATATACAGCAGAATCATACCCCTCGTACTCGATAACATGCCAGTTAGTTATAGCATAGTAATAGTTGTCTAGCTCTAAGAATACTGCGCCGGAACCTAAGCCTCTACTCATACAGAAGTTGAACATGCCTAGAGGACTCCGTTCATACAGCGCAGTTTCGATATAGATGTTGGACTGCCTTATAATACTTCGTGTAGACATTAACAACTGTTGGTCAATTGTATCCCCAACCGCACATGTACACAGCGTACACATTGTACTCACTGCCACGAGTAATATGGCTATTGTTCTAATATATCGCTTCATAATAATTCTATTTAATGTCCTTTCCGAGGTATTTATCTACCTTTTCAACCAAATCCTTAGGGATAGTCTTCTTAATGGGGAATGCGACACAGTTGACTATGCGCTTACAGAAATGCTCGGCGAACTCGCCCGTCTTGGCAAGCGCATCTGCAGACAAGAATGCCATGGTGTCATTTCTATCATGTAGATATGCCGTGCCTGCTGGACCGAACCGCATGAAATTGATGGCCGGTATACCTTTGTCTGCGAATGGTATGCAGTCGGATGAGTAGATGTCAGTACTCACTTTCAGCACGTGCCCTATCTCTTTGGCCATATAGTCTACAATACTTGCAAGATTGGATTCGCCTATACATATTGCGCTTTCCACCCCCAGTACTGGCGCTGCCACATCAACATTAACGCAAAATACTATCTCTTCAAGTTGGTCTTGATGTTGAGCAACATATGCTTTGCTCCCAAGCAGTCCTCTCTCTTCGCTCCCACACCATACGAAAACTAGATTCCTGCGTGGCTTATTAGCGAGAAAATATCTGTACAACTCCATAAGTATAACGCTGCCTGCGCCATTATCATACACGCCTTTACTGTAATGTACGCTATCATAGTGTGCAGTAAACACAACGGTTTCTGCAATGTCGCCTTTAATGTATGCAACGACATTACGGCTATCGCACATACCTTCCTCCTGTTGCAGGTTAATGGTAACATAATTAGGGTTCTGCTTAACGAGATTTAGCGCATCGCTTGCTCTTATATTAACTCCAGGCAGTACTTTGATGTCTTTTAGTGGCTGTCTTAATTCTCTCAGCATAAGGTCACTGTCCTCTATTTTGTCCAGTATGGTACCGCCGAATGTAATAAACCCAACTGCTCCGCTGTCTACTACTGCCTTGTAAGCTTCCTTGCCTAGATATCCATTGACCAGGACTATACACCCTTGGGCTTTGAACTTATCAACCTCGTTATCCTTACATAGCTCCATATAGTAGAACGGCGCAGTCAATCCCTCTGCACTTGTACTACCGCTGTTGCCATATCCTACCACGGGATATTCTACGTTATCGGCAGTCAAAGTCTGCTTAGTAATCGTTTGGCGGTTGACTTGAAAAGGTTCAATGTGCCCATCTCCACCGGCGCTCTTAATCTCGTCTAGTAGCATTTCTGCACATAGTAACTCTTCAGCACTACCGCCCACTCGTGTAAAGCCTATCTTGCCAAGCAATTCGAATGCTCTATTCTTATCCATAGTATGCCTCCATAGTTGTGTTTTGATTATAATACCAAATATTACCTCTTTTGTCAATCCGTTACGTTAACCGCATACCCATTCATCTCCACTTTAACAATCGTTATTTTTTCACCACACCACACTCATTTCTACTCACATATAATACCAAGTAGAATTGAATGTGTAGTTGTAGCCGATACACATTGCCAGTCAGTATCTATCATAGATAATGACTATCAGTGCATGCGTATGGGTAATGCTATAAGTATTTATTATATAGACGTAACCTCTCGGCGTCTACCGAGAGGTCATATTAACTACTATGTAATTACAGACGGACATATTGTTATGTGAATACCAGCATATCAATTAGTTGCACAAATTATAAATTGTAGCTTATTAAATATGGGTTTAACTACTGCGCACCTGGCCAATATATGTCTTGAGTAGATATGTAGATATTTCTTGTGCGTGTGGTTATTAAGCATATACTTTATTAGCTTATTTCCTAATCATGCAAGAGCTGAGGTTGTCGTATTGACATGGGTAATCAATATATCAACGCAACAAGCACGTGCGTCTATTATAGTCCGAGGAACTCTTTATCCTCGCTTTTGGATGCATCGAATGGCATACCTTCCACATTTCTGCGGTGATACATGGTATAAATATACTTAAGCGCATTGAACCTGTCTCCGCCCACTATATGATATTTGCCTAGACCATATTTAAGTTCTATTTTATTGCGATCATACATAGCGATGCCCTCGATATGTTCTAGTGTAACCTCTATCTCTAGTTTCTTGACGCGCTTAGGCTTAATCACAAGTTTGTCCTTGTATAACATCAGCCTGCTCTTGCACAATAACTTGCGCTTACGCTTATTCTTGACCTCCATGCTGACGCTCTCAATATCATCTTGCATGAGGATAGTATCCTCATCTACTGTGTCGAAAAGGTAACTGCGAATATAATCCTTTTGGTAATCGAACCATTGTTTGACAGTGGTCATATTGAAGTCGTTGGGAGCAAATCTCAAATCCTCACCATACGTTGCCTTTCTGTGACACATACAGCACTCTACGGTGTCTCCATGGCTGTTAAAGTGTGCTAAACCACATTTGGGACAAACGAACAACATACACTCCATATACTCAGCTATACATTGACCCTTATAGTGTCCCCCCATAGCCACATCGTCTACAGCTAGGTTATCTACTACCATATTGTATATTTGTTCATTAGTGTAGTCTTTATATACCTCATACGGCACAACCGATTTAACATATGCATTGAATGGTCCGTCTTTCTGTTCTCTTGACCACCTTGCCTTTTTGCCGAATCCACCCACAAGATTGATGAATACTACTGGAAGTTTGAGCAGTTTGATAAATGTAACAATGGACTTGTCAATGTGCTCGGTAGTGCCGGACATTGTGCGATTGCCCTCGGGAAATAATACTATACTGCCACCCTCTTTAGCCACTTGTACACTGATTCGGATAGGTTTATTATCTCTGCTCAACTTATCTTTGGGGATTGGCGCAACAAGATAGGATAGTGCTTTAGATACTAGTCCTTTGCTCAACATTTCAGACCGTATGATGAAGTAAAGCGGTCTGTCTAACATCAATTGAATGACGAATTGGTCCATGCCAGTCTGGTGATTGGACAGAATGAGATATTGCTGGTCTTTTGGCAGATTAGCCTTTTGATAATTATACCCGTTTCTCGCCATTGCCCGTGCAAAAGCGCCCTTCAACATACCATGCACAACTGCATGGCGCCTCTTAACCCATCTTTTATTCTTTTTCATCATTTCCCTCCAAGGTGCCCCTCGTAAGATAGCCAATCGTTATTGTAGTATTCTAACATATATACATTGTTTTGTACAGAGTTTTGTATTGTCAATTATCCTGTTGTGTAAGCCAAATAGCTTCATATCACTATAAGTATTCTTAGGAGCAGTTACGCTATTATATAATAGTATCGGCTTAACTAATGCTATCCAATACTGTTCGAGGGCATACCTATAATTATCGTGTGTAGATAACTGTTGTCGCACTAGACTGCAATTAGTTAATTAGTATGATAGTTGAAGATTCACTAAGCGCTATAATACATTATATGTTCGCTGTACCTGTCTTATGGCATAATGGTCAATTGTTGATTTTTTGATAACTATGTTGTATAATGTGTCGCAATAGGAGATAACGCATATGCTTACTATACTCATAGTCGAGGATGACAAGAATACTCGCAAACTGCTAGTCGCTATTCTTGCATCCAACAACTATAATGCAATCACAGCGCAAGATGGCATGCAGGCATTAGATATACTAGACCATAACCATGTAGACCTTATTATTGTAGATGCTATGATGCCAAGGCTAGATGGATTCCAGTTAACAGAGTGTTTACGCTCGTGTAACAATCAGACTCCCATGCTCATGCTGACTGCCAAACAAGGCGTTGACGATGTTAAACAAGGATTCATTGTCGGCATAGATGACTACATGACTAAACCATTCAATCAGGATGAGTTGACACTGCGCATTAAGGCATTATTGCGCAGATCTAGAATAGTCGCAGAGAAGAGACTTCAGTTGGGCACTACTACCCTAATCTATGACAACCTTACAGTGTCAACTGGAGAACATACTGAGGAGTTGCCCCAAAAAGAGTTTTTGCTACTGTATAAATTATTATCTTATCCCAACAAGATATTCACACGGCTTGCGCTTATGGATGAGATATGGGGAATGGACAGCATGACAGATGAACACACAGTCAATGTACACATCAATAGATTACGCACACGCTTTGCAGATAACCCCGACTTTGACATAGTTACAGTTCGCGGACTAGGGTATAAGGGAGTAAGGAAAGATGTCAAATAAACTGATGGATAAACAAAAAACTAAACAAATGTGGCAGTTCACACTTTTCGTGTTCATACTTATGCTGTCCTCATATACCTTGATTGCGACGGTGACGGGATTCGTGTATGAGTATGTCAATTTCGAAACAAGCGTACTTCAACCATACAGTGTGCTTATCATCACACTGGCTACCACACTGGTTCTGGTATTGATATTCTCACCCTTTGCATATATGCTAGTATTTAGGCAAATCAACAAGATAATCACTGCACTACAGAGCGTGGCAAGTGGTAATTTTGATACATACATACCACCAACCAAGGGTAATATATATAACGGCTTGTATGATAATTTCAATGCCATGACCAAGGAATTATCCAGTATTGAGGCAATGCGCAGAGATTTTGTGCAGAACTACTCTCACGAGTTGAAGACTCCCATAGTGTCTATATCTGGATTTGCTAAACTATTGAGTAATCATAATCTCACCGAAGAGCAACGCCAAGACTACCTAGACATCATTCAGTATGAGTGTGATAGACTGGTACGCCTATCCACCAACACACTGGTATTGAGTAAACTAGAGAGTCAGCATTTAATTACTGACAAGACAGTTTTTTCGCTCGCTGAACAGATACGCCAATGTGTATTACTACTAGAAAAAGACTGGACTGATAAACAGATAGACATGCAAATTAACTTGCAGGAGGTCAATTACGAAAGTAATCCTGCCGTACTTCAACAAGTGTGGTTGAATCTATTATCGAATGCAATCAAGTTTACTCCATGTAATGGCAGGATAAGCATATCATTGGTACAATCCACCAACTCTATTGAGGTAATCTTCAGCGATAATGGGTGTGGTATTAAGCCTCAATCCCTTCCACGCATATTCGACAAGTATTATCAAGAGGATAATTCACACACCACCAACGGCAATGGTTTAGGACTACCTATAGTCAAACAGATAATTCAACTGGTCAGAGGGACAATCAAAGTTAACAGTCAACCTTGTGAAGGTAGCACTTTTACGGTTACTCTGCCAATAGTGGATAGTTAGTATACGGGCAATGTTACAGGTAATCACATAATATAACTACATCTATCGGATTAAGTTAATATAATTCGACTATCGGCACTATCTATATTAATAGTTTAACATTACAATTTAGCGCTTATACAGTTACCCAGTCAATAGTGGATAGTTAGTATACGGGCAATGTTACAGGCAATCACATAGTATAACTACATCTAACGGATTACGTTAATATAATTCGAGTATCGGCACTATCTAAGTTGATAGTTTAACATTACAATTTAGCGCTTATAGAGTTATCTAGTCAATAGCAGATAGTCAGTGTGTGGGCAATATTGTAGATTATCATATATTTACATTGTACCTATTTGCTTAAGTAACTTTTCCGTCATTTTCCTTGATGCGCACCATTACGTTTCGGCTTGAATGTGCGCATTATTAATTAATGTATCTCCTGTTATATTATCACTATCACTATGTATAGACGCTGACGGCTAGAGCCTGTTTCGTATACACCTTGAGCATACTTGTTAGCTAGCACTAAACTATAAATGCGAAAATAAATGATAGTATAAACACTGCCAGTAGGTAGATAACGAAAACCATATAATTGTCGCTCTTGATGACCTTCATCATCACTTTGATTGCGAAGTATCCAGTAACACCTGCAGATATAGTACCTGCAATTATTGGCAAGAAGTTTACATTGACACTTTGATAATCAAACAAGGATACGATACA
>Ga0265294_10008236_pt1 | contig 12218 bp, 13 predicted proteins | sample MunlanPumphouse3_FD_192504 | JGI IMG/M metagenome (GOLD analysis project Ga0265294, IMG submission 192504) | Groundwater microbial communities from a municipal landfill in Southern Ontario, Canada - Pumphouse #3 | ecosystem: Environmental > Aquatic > Deep subsurface > Groundwater | place... | reverse complement strand
CCGGCCTTTCCGCCGCGGTCGGGAAGTATTACAGTCCTCGCACGATCGAGCGGACCGGTGAGACGGTGGCCGGGCATTATACCGTCAACTTTCCCCGCTCCGTCCGGGGTGTCCACTGCTTCCGGGATGGTTGCACGATCGACGTCGATGCGGTCACCGGCGAGATTCGGTACTACTACCGGATCTGGAGTCTCGATGCAGCGCGGTGTACGGGCGATACCAAACCCGCGGTCACCGCCGAGGAGGCTGAGGAGAGAGCCGGAGCGTACCTCCGGGACACGTATGGGGAACTCGCCGGCCTTGCCTTCCACTCCGCGACACTCGTCTGGGCCGACTGCCTTGCTCCGACTACGGGTGAGGTCCCGCTCGCGTGGCAGCTCCCGTTCGATGACGACTACTACCGGTCGCTGGACTCCCCAAGAACCGATATCGCCTTCGTCGATGCTCGGAACGGGACGGTCCTCTCCTGCAACTACTACCGCCGCGACACCGCTTGAGGAGGAGATATGGAATTCGAACGCGTCATCACCATCGCCGAGAAGGAGTTCGCCGATACCCTGCGGGGCAAAAAATTCCTCCTCATCTTCGGGATCTACCTCATCGTCGCGTGCGTCGGGGCGGTGCAGGGCATCTGGAGTTACACCTCAGGCTCCTCCTTCCTGGGCATCCCGCCGACGATCCTCGACGTCTTCCAGCGGATGGGGACGACCGTCTCGACATTCGGTGCGGTGCTCGGGATCGCCGCAGGCTTCGACCTCATCTCCGGGGAGCGGGAGGAAGGCTCCTTGAAGGTGCTCCTCGCCCGGCCGGTCTTCCGGGACGAGATCATCACCGGCAAGGTCCTCGGCGGGGCGATGACGCTGGCGCTTGCGACCGGCCTCTCCCTCGCGATCACCCTCGGTCTCCTCCTTCTGACCGGCCACCTGCCGCGCCTCCTGGAGTTCTGGCTGATCCTCATCTTCGGTGCGGTCTCGTTCCTCTACCTCTTTGGGTGCTTCGGGATCGGTCTCGCGATGTCGGCGGTCTCCCGCCGGAGCGGAGAAGCGCTCCTCTTTGCGCTCGCCGCCTTCTTCCTCCTCTCGCTCGCCGTGCCGACCGCCGGCACGGTCGTCGCCGATCTGGTTGTCGGCGAGACCCCGGGAGCGCCGCAGATCATTGACGAGAAAGATATGGATATCTGGTATGCCTACAAGGAGGAGTCCCAGCGTCATCACGACCTGCGGGAGAGTATCGTCCAGGCAGCAAACCTCTTCTCGCCGGAGTGGAACTACGACGAAGCCATGCGGGCAATCACCAAACCTCACCTCTACCTGCTCATGCGTGGTCCCGCCGACGGTGATCGGGATGCGTACTCGTTCGATGCGGAGCCGGATCCCGGTGAGATCCTCAGTTACCTCTGGACCAGTATCGTCGCCCTCCTCCTCGTTCCGGTCCTCTTCCTCGGCTTTGCCTATGCCAAATTCCTCAGGCTTGACCTCCGGTGACACCCGGCTTTTGGCGATGCGTCGGGCGCAGCCTCCCCGGCGCATACCCTCCCCGGCGGCCGCCGCCGGCGCGCACAATCCTCCCGCCGGCGGTCGGACTACTCAAGGGCGCCCGGAACACTGGCGGGTTTTGAAATTCCTGCGAGTTTGTCTGGCTATCTGTCCGTGGAATCACGCCGGCTCGTAGAATGGAGACTATGGTCAATTTCCACTGGAGATCATCCTTTCTATCCGCAACGTGGGGATCCATACCTGATTTGATGAGATCGACGGTCCAAACTCCCCGATGACAATTCAACGCGATGCACAGAAAGTTTAAGGTCAGGGGTTCGGACGTAGTGCATGGTGATATCATGAGCATCGCGGAGCGCAGTGCGCACGCTGCAGAAAGAATACTTGTTGTCGTCCTGCTCATCGGCCTCCTCCTCGTCCCCGGCGCTCTGGCCCAGTCCTGCACCACCGGGATCACGGTGATGCCCGGCGTGGGCGACGGCGTTGAGATCCTTCGGTCGATCGGCAACACGATACACCCGGGCGAGTATCAGACCATCGAGAAGTCGGTGCCGTCGGGCGTGAAGACCCTGAAGATCTACCTCGACTGGAGCGGGCACCAGTATTCCGGAACCGATTCGCTTACCTTGGCCATAACCCCGCCGGGCAGCACCGTGCTCGGCCCGTACCGTGACGGTGCCGACGGAAGGATGGACGAGAAGATTACCCTTACCCTCTCCCAGTCCTCTTCCCTGCCGTCGGGCACGTGGAAGTTCCTTATCTTCGGTGAAGACGTTCCCCAGGAGGGAACGGAGTATACGCTGAATGTGGGGTATTAGTTCAGAAGGAGTCCATCACTGATGCGGGTTGAATTGCATGGGAAGATTCCCGTATTCTTCTTTCTGGCCTTGGCCCTGCTCTTTCTCTGGAGCCCAGCGGCGGCAAAGATCATCGTCGAACCGGGTCCTCCCGAGTTGCCGACCGATGTGACCTACATCGACGACGAGCGATTCGTGCCGCTCTGGTCCTACCCGCCGCTGGAGTTGCTCACTATCATCCTCCTCATCCACTGCCCGCTCCTCGCGATGCCCGTCGAACTTGTCTATTCTACCGGCGTCACAGCCTACCTCGGCTACCGGGCCTCACGTTGCCCCCTGGACAACAAGAAACGGTCCCGGATCTACGCCTGCATCCGGGACCACCCCGGGATCACGCCCGTGGAGATCGCCCGTGCCACGGGGATCAACCGCGGGACGACCGGCTATCACCTCTCCCGCCTCCGGGAGGCCGGCCTCGTCAGCGTCATCTGCCAGGATGGCAGGGCGGCCTACTTCAGAAGCGGCTACGATGCGACCGGAAGGATCGTCTGCTGCCACCTCAGGAACGGAACCCGCCAGCAGATCCTCACCCTGCTGCTTGACGACCCCAGCATCACGCAGTCAGAGATAGCCGACGATACCGGGATCTCCCGTTCCGCAGCCGCCTGGCACCTGCAGAGGCTCGCTGCCGACGGCCTCATCGAATCGGATCGCGACGGTCGGACAGTGCGCTATGCACTCACGGATGAGGCGCTGGCGGTCTTCGGGATTCTGGAAGATGCAGCAGCCGGCGGAGTAACTCCATGGTCTTGGAGCGGAGCAAGCGCAGGGAGCCGTGCAGACTCCGCCCCCTGGTAGACGCCGGGGCGGCATTGTTCTAAAGAGATGAGTATGACCGGTACCTTCAAGGAAAGATTCTTTTGGGACGCCCTTTTCGGGGTGCCCTACCCGGAGGTGCTGCTCTTCCTTCCGGCCCTGCCCTTCGCGGCGATAGCGATGCTGTTTGCCGGGCGGAAATCGGCACCGGCATACCGTTCATCCTCCCGGTCACCCCGGTCTTCCCTGTCAGGGCGTGCCTTTGAGAGAGTCAGGGGCACAACCTACCGCAACTCCTCGATCCTCCAGCCCAGGTAGTCCCTGATGACCGTATACGCGAGCCCCGGCGGGATCGCCCCCTGCTCGGTGACGATCAGGTCGATGTACTCCGCGGGCGTCACGTCGAACGCCGGGTTCCTGACCCGCACGAAGGGGAGCCTCTCCGCCTCCTCCCGGGGCAGCACCTCGTAGGGGTCCCGCTCCTCGATCTCGATCAACTCCCCGAGGATCGTCCGGGGCGCAAACTTGTAGGTCTCCGCCGCAACGATGACGTTCGTTCTCGCCTCGTTTGCGGCATGAGCGATCTGGGCGGTCCCGATCTTGTTGACCACCGCACCGTTCACCGCGATGGCGTCGGCACCGACGATAACGAGGTCGACGTCGTTGATGAAATAGCGGACCGCCGAGTCGATGATATAGTTTGTGCGGATCCCGGCATCGTTCAGTGTCCGGATGGTGATGAGCCCCTGGCCCCGGGGTCGAACTTCCGTCGCATAGACCTCGATCTCCTTCCCCTGCCGGTGTGCCTCGAGGATGCACCCGAGCGCCGCCTCGGAGTTGCAGTGGGTCAGGAGGACGTCGCCGTCGGATATGTGGCGTGCCCCGATCTCCGCTATCCGCTCGACCGCGTGCTCCGAGTGGTCGACGAACTCCGCCGCCCGCGCAAGGACCGCGTCCCGTGCAGCTTCTACGGACTCAAAGGAGTCCAGGGCCCGCATCACGCTTCTCACCGCGTTCGGGAGCGAGACGGCGGTCGGGCGGGTCCTGGTGAGGGTATCGGCCGCCCTCTGCATCTCCCGCTTGAACGTCTCGGGGTCGTCAACGTCCAGATTTCGGGCGTAATCGGCCAGCGCCTCCACCGCCGCCCGGGCGATCCTGCCGGCGCCCCGGATCTCCATATTCTTTATGCTTGCTGCCGTCTCACTCAGTAACATAGTAGTTCATTCAGATGACCAGAGACCACATAGACTTATTGATGTGAGAATACATGTCGGTAGCCGTTGTTTTTGATAGTGCGGGCACACTTCTCCGGACTTACCGTGTAGCACGGGATATCCTTAAGGATGAGATACTGACCGAGGTCGAGACCACGACCATCACCTTCGGGGCCGAGGCGAGAGTGCTTGTCGTCCTCCACCTCCACTCCCGTGACGTCATCGAGGCGCCTCCCGACCAGCTCCTCTCGGCGTTCTTCCTCGAACGGTCGGTCGGCTTTGGAGTGGCCTGTTCCCGGCGGGTCATCCCTGCCGAGGCGGTCGCGGATATCCTCTATGCCGACGGAAATGCCCGCGTTGGTGATATGCAGGCCTGTATCAGGCAGGTCTGGAGCTGCTGCAAGAGAGAGTCGATCGTCACCATGAACAGCGGCGTGATCCTGAACATGGATATCCCCGGGATCGAGTTCGCGGTGACGACCGGCGGGAGGCCGTTTGACGGTGCGAGAGAGGCCATCAGCGAACTGCACCGGATGGGCGTCCCCGCATACATTGCGTCCGGTGACCGCGTCACCAAACTCGAACGGATGGGCGACTACCTCGGCATTCCCCGGGAGCGGGTCTATGGCGTTGCCACGCCTTCGATGAAGGCCCGAATCGTGGAAGACCTCAAAGAGCAGTATGATAAGGTTGTTATGGTCGGGGATGCCATCAACGATCTCCACGCCTTCCGGAAGGCGGATCTCGCCGTGCTCACCGAACAGCAGTCCGATCGGAAACCCGATATACTCTACGCAAGCGCCGACCGGGTGATCCGGAACGTCAGTGAGGTGCCCGGTATTGTGGCGGAACTCCTCACAGACACCACGGCGACCGGGAAAAGTGCAACAATATAAACCCTAATATGATACCACGAGAAGACTAGTTTAACGAGGAGCTCAAGATGACCCCACTCATTACGGTGAAGGACCTCTGCATGGAGTTCGATGGGACCATTGTACTCAAAAATATACATTTCGAAGTGGCAGAGGGGGAGACAGTCGGTATTATCGGAAGAAGCGGGGCCGGCAAGACCGTTCTTATGCACCTCATGCGGGGTGTGGACCAGCCCCCGACACGGGGAGCGATCATCTACCATATCGTCGCCTGCGAGAAGTGTGATTACATCGGCGTCCCGAGTGAGGCAGGGAAGCCGTGTCCCGTCTGTGGGGGCGAACTCAAGCCCGCGGATGTCGACCTCTGGGCGGACGAGAGTGCGATGATGAAACGGCGGATCATGCGAAGAACCGCCATCATGTTCCAGCGGACGTTCGCCCTCTACGGCGACGACCGGGTGATCGAGAACGTCCTGCGGGCGCTCGACGATATCGGGTATCCGGGAGAAAAGGCGGTCAGCAGAGCCGCCGACCTCATCGACCAGGTCAGGCTCTCCCACCGGATGATGCACATCGCCCGGGACCTCTCCGGCGGCGAGAAGCAGCGGGTAGTGCTCGCCCGGCAGCTCGCCAAGAATCCATTCATGCTCTTTGCGGATGAGCCAACCGGGACGCTCGACCCGGAGACCGCCACGCTCGTTCACCGCATGCTCATCGAGAGCGCGCAGAAGAACGATATGGCGATGGTGGTCACGTCGCACTTCTCAAACGTCATCGAGGACGTCGCGGACCGGGCGATCTTCCTTGAAGGCGGGGAGATTAAAGAGATAGGGAACCCGGCGGAAGTCATCCGTCGGTTCATGGAGGACTACAGCGACCTCGAGCAGTACCAGCCAGGGGAGGTCGGCGAGAAGATCCTGGTCGCCCGGGATGTGGTCAAGCGCTACCTCTCGGTCGACCGGGGCGTGGTCAGGGCGGTCAACGGCGTCTCCTTCGATGTCGCTGAACAGGAGATCTTCGGGATCATCGGCAAGAGCGGCGCGGGCAAGACAACCCTCTCCCGGATCATATCCGGGATCCTCGAGCCCACCAGCGGCGAGATGAATATACGGATCGGGGACGACTGGATTGACATGACCAGACCCGGCATCGAGCGCCGGGGCCGCGCGAAGGGCTACATCGGGCTTCTCCACCAGGAGTACGACCTCTACCCGCACAGGACGGTCCTCGACAACCTCACCGACGCTATAGGCCTCGAGTTCCCGAAGGAGCTTGCGATGAGGAAAGCGATCATCACCCTCGGGATGGCCGGTTTTGCCCCCGAGAAGAGCCGGGAGATCCTGGACCGCTATCCCGCTCAACTCTCTGAAGGTGAGAAGCACCGGGTGGCGCTGGCCCAGGTTCTCATCCGCGAGCCCCTGCTCGTCGTCCTCGACGAGCCGACCGGCACGATGGATCCCATAACGAAGATCGACGTGAAACACTCGATCCTCCACGCCCGCGAGGAGATGGACGAGACGTTCATCGTGGTCTCCCACGACATGGAGTTCGTGCGAGATATCTGCGACCGCGTCGCCCTCATGCGGGGGGGTAAGATCATCAAGATGGGCCCGACGGAGGAGGTGCTCGCTCACCTTACCGAGGATGAGCGAAAGGTGATGGGGGCCGGCACCCCCTGAGGTATGGACGATGGAGATTCACCTGGACGGAGAGCGTATAGAGGTTCCGGCGGGCGCCCGACTCGGGGATATCCTCCCCGGACGGGACGTCCGGTGCAGCGTCGCCGTCATCCTCCCGGCACTCGAGGAGGATGCAGCGGAGTCGCAGGAGGTCAAGTTCGTCACCTCGGCCGGCGATATGGTCGTCGAGATGGCGGACCCGGGGGTAGTCTCCCGTCTCTTCCGGCCCGGGCTTGCCCAGCGGCTCCGCCTGCACTGGCAGGACCGCTACGCCGCCGCCTTCGGGCCGTTTGAGTCCGGTGTCCGGCCTGCACGGGAGCCGGGCCGGTACGAGCGGGGCGACGTGATCCTTGGGTGCGGCGGTTATGACCCCACCCAATCCTACCTGATCTTCGCCCGCATGCGGCATACGGCCGACTACGGCGCCCCGGCGGACGGCGGTGTCATCGGCAGGGTTGTCACCGGCCGGGGACTGCTCGACCGCATCGCCGAAGGCGACCGGGTCATCGAGGTCGAGCGGATATTCAGGCATGCCGACCGGTCGCACGCGGTCATCACCCACGATGCGGCGTTTCCGCTCGAGGACGGAATGCAGGTCATCTCCTACGTGGAGGCCGAGGTGCTGGGCAACGGGCGAGAAGGGATCGACACCCGGGTCGCCCGGAGCGTCGAGCACTTCCTTCTCTCCGTACAGAGCGGCCGATTCCTGGTGGACCGTTCGAGCAGCACCCACATCGCCGATGCGCATCTGGTCCCGACGAAGGTCCCGGCGGAGTTCTCCGGTCCGAGGCTCGAGGGGACCATTACGGTCAGGACTGCCGGGAAATCTTCCGGGGCGGTCTACATCTACACGCAGGGCGTATCGGCAAGCCCGGCGCACACTGTCGTTGGGCGGGTGGTCCACGGTATCGAGCTCGTGCGGTTTTCCGGTGAAGGCGACCTCCTTGCCATCCGGGTCGAGCCGGAGCAGTTCGACCTGGTCGGCTTCCCCCTCGCAGAGGCGGAGGCGGTCGCTGCCCGGCGGGGAGTCTCGCTCACCGCCGATGCGGCCGAAGGGGACCGGGTGGTCATCGGCCAGACCCCGGCAACGACACTCGAGGTGCTTGCCGCCCGGGCGGTCAGGGTCGCAACGGAGCCGTCCGACCACGTCATCAGCATCACCCTCGACGAGGCGGCCGCGCCCCGGTCGGTCACGATCTTCCGTGAGGTGACCGGGCTCAAGCATCATGCCGTCGGGAAGATGCCGCTCGTCTTCAGGTTCGAGGACGTCTCCCTCTTCAAACCGAAGATCGGAAAGGGTGTCGGTATCATACCAGAGAACACTCCCGCGGGCGAGGTGCCGGCGTTCACCCTCGCGATGACGAACGACTCGCGACGGGGCGCAGGCATGGTCGGTATCCGCACGACACCGAACGCCGAGTTCGGCCCGACCGCCGAGCCGCTTACGGGCACGAACGTCATCGGGAAAGTGCTCGACGCGGGGAACCTTGCCGGGATGCGCGAAGGAACAACGGTGTACGTGAGGGAGGTGAAGTGAATGGCTGATTATACTCCGGACCACGTCGGCACGGTGACCAAATACGTCTTCGTCGAGTCGCCGTCCATGACCCCCGGCGAGCTCGCGCTCAGGGCGTATGAGGCGTCCGAAGGTGTCCTGATCAAGGAGACGTGTTTCGGGCTGCAGGTGACGGGTGAGCCTGAGGCGGTCGACCGCCTCATCACCGAGATCCGCACGTTCGACCCGACCCACATCTTCGTCAAGGACCGGGGGTTCCCGCCCGGGGATCCGAGGCGGTGCCGGGCGAACCTTGGCGGAGCGCGGCCGGGCTACCTCGGCCACGAGCGCGAGTTCCGTATTCTCCGCTATATCACCCACGGCCTTGAAGAGGTCGAGCGCCGGGGGGAGGATGCGGCGGTGCCGGAGGCGGCGCCTGCACGCGAGAGGAGACCGTTACTCGATATAAAACGATTACAAGAACTAATAGATACAGAGGAGTCCTGAATACAATGGCAAAGGTGTTTATCTACCCTGCAACGAGCCTCATTCTCTCCGATCTTGTGGCCCGGTTCGGCCACAAACCGCTCGGTGCAGCCCTTGGTATCCGGGAGCGGATACAGACTGCCGGGATCGACTCCCCCCCCCTGCAGATCACGCCCGAAGAGCCGAAACGCGGCCTGAAGTATGCGGCTGTCGAGGTGCCGTCCGGCGTCCGGGGACGGATGGCGATCTACGGACCTCTCATCGAGGAGGCCGAGGCCGCGGTCGTCGTCAACGACGCTGACCTTGCGTTCGGGTGCATGGGGTGCGCCCGCACCGACGAGTTGATCCTCTTCTCCCTGCGCCAGAGCGGTATACCAATTCTGGAACTGAAGTATCCCACAAACGAGGACGAAGGTGTGCAGTTCGTCGCCGCCATCAAGAAATTTCTCGCAAGTCTCCCGAAGGAGGGTGAAGCGTGAGCAGGAAGGTGCGGATCGCCCAACTCTCCTGCGGGCCGGAGTACAGCGGCGTCCAGAAGGAGATCTACGATGCCGCCGAGGCGGTGGGCGCGGAAGTCTTCTTCCCCGACATCGCGCTTGCCGATGTCGAGCGGGCAGTTGACAAATTCGGGCTGGACGTCCGGAGCGCCGACTTGAAACTGATGATCGCCCGGGGTATGGCGCTCGTGGACGGGAAGGTGGATGCCGACGGGGTCTTCATCGGCACATGTTTCCGGTGCGCCGAGGCAGCGATCGTCCGAAACGAGCTTCGCCGGTACATTCCCGAACATTCAAAGCTGCCGGTGGTGAGTTACTCGTTCACCGAGCGGACGACCTCAGGAACTCTTCTCACGAGGATGGAGGCCCTGACCACCATCGCACGGCGGCGGGCGCTCCTTGCCCGTGAGGAGCAGACCGGGATCACGATGGGTGTCGACTCGGGGTCGAGCACCACAAAGGCGGTCGTGATGAAGGATAACAAGATCGTCGGCACCGGCTGGCTCCCGACGACCGAGGTGATCAAGAGTGCGGAGGGAGCCGTCGCCCAGGCGCTTGAGATGGCGGGCCTCGCCCGTGAGGATATCCAGGCGATCGGCACCACCGGCTACGGGCGGTTCCTGATCGGGAAACATCTCAAGGCCGACCTGATCCAGGAGGAGTTGACGGTGAACTCGAAGGGCGCCGTCTACCTCGCCGGCCACCAGCGGGGCCCCTCGACCGTCATCGATATCGGCGGCATGGACAACAAGGCGATCAGCGTGATCGACGGTATCCCCGGGACCTTCACGATGGGCGGAATCTGTGCAGGCGCGAGCGGCCGGTTCCTGGAGATGACCGCAAAGCGTCTCGGTGTGGACATCACCGAGCTCGGTCCGCTCGCCATGAAGGGCATGGGGAAGAACGTCTCGATGAACAGTTACTGCATTGTCTTCGGGACGCAGAGCCTGGTGAACGCCCTCGCTGCCGGGAGCTCGCGGGAGGATGTGGCGGCTGCGGCCTGCCACAGTGTTGCGGAACAGGTCTTTGAGCAGCAGTTACAGGAGATCGACATCAAAGAGCCGGTGATCATGGTGGGCGGCACCTCGCTGATTGAGGGACTGGTCTATGCGATGGGCCAACTCCTGCAGACCGAGATCGTCGTCCCGCCCTACTCGCAGTATATCGGCGCAGTCGGGTCGGCCCTGCTATCATCCGGATTCATCCTGGGAGAGTAGATGCCCCCGTTGAACTACTTCGTGGTCGAGTCTCCTGATGCGGTCGGGAGAGAGGCCTATGAGCGGATCGCGGCCGATGTCCTCCAGGACCTCGACCTGATCAAGGTGATCGACCGGCTTCACATCTACGTCGACCCGAAGGTGCCGATATTTGTCGCCGCAGGAATGCTCCGTCATATGCCGCGGGCTATCCGGGTCAGCGACTTTGCTAACGTCAACCCCGGCGAGAAAGGGATCGTGATTGATATCGGTGACGAAACCTACCTTGCGCCGCTGCTCCAGAAACTCTGGGCCCGCTTTGGGAAGGAGAGCGTCGACCAGCCCGACCGGTTCACAATCGTCCTCCCGGCGGGGGTAGCCGGGGAAGAGGACCTCGGGCATGTGGTGGTCGCCGACCCGAGCGAGACGCTCTATAAGGACGTCATCTACGCTCTGCAGTACATCGCTCCCGAGGGGTTCAAGGTCCGCCGTCAGTACATCAGGGACGAGAAGTTTTACTATGTAGCAAGTGAGGATACCCTGCCTGGCGACATCGTGGAGACGATGGTAAGACCGATCTTTGCAAAGATGGGGGTGACGCTGTGACGACGCTGGTACCGGTGACCTACAAGGGAGGCGTCTACCGGCACGACGAGATCATGGACCTTATCGACGACCTCGGGGGCTACATCGTGCAGAAGCACGTCATGGCTCAGGACGTCGTGCTCCAGTCGTTCGTGCCGCGGGATGATATCGACCTGATACGGGAGGTTGCTAAACCGCTTGCCGGCGAGGTGACCGAGGCGCCCCTCGTCGGAACCGAGATCGCTGTGGTCAGCCCGAGCCTGGAGATCCACCACCTCCCCCATACTGCCTGTGATATCGCCGAGTACCTCCGGCGGTCCGGCGCGAAGACGAATATGGTCGGGCTCGCCCGGGGATTTGGAAAACGGATAGCAAACTTGAACGACGAGGAGCGGGACATCATCAACGAGCACGATCTTGCCGTCTACGCCCTCGGAAACTTCGAGGAGTGTATCCGGCAGAAGTTCCCGGTGCTCAGGCAGGGGATCCACGTGCCGATCGTGGTGACCGGAGCCCCGGACCGCGAGACCCTGATGCGGATCATCGACCCTCCTGTTGAGGGTTACGTTGGGGGCGTCGGCAGGATCATGCACCGGTTCAAGCGCCCTGAAGAACTCGCGAAACTCGACGAACTGGTGGACGAGGTCTCCCGCACCCTGGATGCCCGGCGGGACGACCTCGCGAGGGACCCGCTCTCTATCTTCCCGCCCCGCCTGATGGCGATCATCGGGGAGCGGATCCAGGAGGTCAGCATGCTGACGCACCCTACGCCGGTGACCGCCCAGATGGAGGGCCTGCGGGTGAAACTCCCTTATGACCTGTATGCCGATGATATGCGGTCGCTTGAGGTCGCGGACGGGATCACCATCGGGGATATCGCCGACGTTAAGCCGTCACGGATGCGCAATTACATATTGATACGGATTAAACCCTTCTCAGAGACCAGGATATTGGTGTAGCGATGGACTTCGAGAAGATACTCACGAGGGTTGCAGAACGGGGGTCGGACGTCATAGCGGGCGAGCTCCTCCGGGAGATCGAGGCCGAGTACGGCAGAGTCCCCCTGATATTTGAGCGGATGG
>Ga0265294_10008235_pt1 | contig 12220 bp, 10 predicted proteins | sample MunlanPumphouse3_FD_192504 | JGI IMG/M metagenome (GOLD analysis project Ga0265294, IMG submission 192504) | Groundwater microbial communities from a municipal landfill in Southern Ontario, Canada - Pumphouse #3 | ecosystem: Environmental > Aquatic > Deep subsurface > Groundwater | place... | reverse complement strand
TTCTCGAGCTTGTCATAAGGTTCCAAGTATGAAATCATTGCAGAGAACTAATTAAGAATTATTTAAACTAACAGAAATCCACCCAAAAGTAGACCTTATACTACATAGTTTATGACTTAAATTCAAGGAATAAAACGCACAAAAAATGCCCCAGTTCACTAGTTAGTTCCATATTACTCAATATCCATTTTTAACAATAATAATAGGTATCAACAAATGATTAATTAAACAAAATAGAGAAATAGAGTTTGGAAGTACAGCAAATAAAAATGACAATTAAACCAACTAAATATGAATACAAAGAAGCAACATACAGTAAAAGACGATGGATTCTTCTGAAAGGCTTCAGACAAAAGACCGTAGAAATAATAACAGCTCTGGAAAAAGTTCATTTGCACTCTGTTGTTCACGGAAGTATTGCTCGAGGAGATGTGAGAGCTGATAGTGATATAGACATTTTTATTCCGGAAGTTCAAAACAGTTTTCTTGTTGAAGCAGCTCTTGAAAAAGCTAATATAAAAATTAATTCGCGTATGATAGTTCAGGCTACGCCAAATTATGCTATGAAGGCGCATATTGAACTTAACGAGAAAACAAGTGTTTCTTTTCCGCTTATGGAAATGCGTAGAGTTGAAAGAGAGTTTTACAGTTTCGGCGGGGAAGTAAACCTAAAACAATTGGAAGATTATATCCGGATAGCTGGAGTGGATAAAAGGTTGATGCTTATTGAACCAACTGAAACAGGCCATATAGAAAGCGGCATAATCGGCAGAGAAGAAAACGTTGCCAAATCACTAGGGATTTCAGCTGAGACAGTATTTGATAGAGTTCATACATTATTAAAGAGGGACAAAACAGGCAGAACAGGCTTATTTATTAAAAAAGAGTTAAATTCAGAAGAAACTTTTGAGTTAGCTCTAAAAAGGTTAGCTGAAGCGAACCCAGCGGTTCGCCGAAGAATAAAAAAGTGATTTATGCGGTATAGTAAATAAGCTCTTTTTCTTCGAGTAATGCTTGAATTTTATCTACTGCATCGTAAACTTGTTCTTCTTTCTTGGCGCCAACACATACGAGTTTGCCGGCACTGAAGATGAGAAAAACAACTTTTGGCTCATCCATTCTGTAAACTGCACCTGGAAACTGTTCAGGTTCATACATTACACGACTAAGTTTATAGACAAGACTTTCTAAGTCTATTTCTCCGCCGAGCTCTGCAGAAGCTACAATGTTCTGGATGTTAACCACAGGTTTTTCTGTTATCTGAATGCCTTCACTGCGAAGTTCTTTAACGACCTTCTCAACAGCGCTGCGAGATTCTTTTTCAGATTTAGCACCGGTACAAACCATCTTTCCAGTACCAAAGATAAGAGTAGCAGTTTTAGGTTTCTTCAGTCTGAAAACTAAACCAGGAAACACACTTGGATTATATTCAGTTTGAGGGAACTTTTCGACTATTTTCTGTAAGTCTATTTTCTGATTAAGCGAAACTGAAGCGACAATGTTTTGAATGCTAATTATTGGTTGACGTTTACTCATGTCAGGTCACGTGCTTCTTTATAAAGACAAGATAGGTATATATAAAAACAACCCTTTATAAAGGGGTTAATAAAGCCAAATTTCTTGTTTTTAATAATAATTCAAACTAATCTATAATTTTTATTGCTTAAAGCTATTAACTCAAATTTTGTTGGTTTAGCCCCCGAGGACTTGTATGTCTCTAAAGCTTTAATTTTAACAAAATCACCCATAGAGGACTCAACTAATAATCTTTCAATTTCGGGTGTAAATTCTGCTTTAAAAACATTTACTGTGGCACGATATATTTTTGCTTTTTTTATTTTTCCTACATCAATCTTTTCGTTAGCCCTAAGAGAAATGGGCATTCGTGTTTCTAAATCTGTCGCATCAACATAACGCTTTTTTAAATTGACTCTTGTGACTCTGATTATCTTATGGACTGTTTCAATGTATTCCCAGTTTATTCTGCTCGTATTGTACACCTATACTTAAGTACATAACTTTTAATGAATACAATTATAAATCTACCTAAAACACTACAAATTAATATCATCAAGGATAAACCGTTATTAGACTAGTGGATAAAATAAAAAATATAAGAACAGGAAAAATTTCTTGAGTCAGTTTAAGCTTGGAAAATTTCAAGGGTTAATGAAAAATCTTTTAAAAAAGCTATTTTCTCGCCAGGTTTACTATCGGGTCAACTGAATCAAGACTTCCATAACAAACTTGTGCAGCTGCTCTACAACCTCCAAAACAAATTTTTTTCAATTCTTCAGAACAATTAATGCACTCTTTCGGCAGCGTATCCTTTACTTGTTGCACGTAAGGATTTTTAATTAATTCAGAAAATCTTTCAGTCCTAAAATCACCTAATATTATTGAAGTATGATTGCACATTTTGAGTTTTCCAGATGAATCTATAGTAAAATATGAGTCTTCACCACCACGAGGACATACACTAAATTTGATTCGCTTAAATTTTCTTGTGTCAACTAGACATGGAGGAATCGGAACTGAAGATGCTACAGGTATAGAATATTCATCACTAAGAGACTCTAAGTCCTCCAAATTTTCTTGAATCATGGATAATGTTGGAAGCAATTGATCTGCATATCGAATGTTGTTTGCAGATAGATTTACTCTATTATACATTATTCCTACTGCTCCAAGCGCAATTGCCAATTCAATAGTTTTACGAAGGTCAGGACTATTCAATTTAGTTGCAACAAACGCTGCAATAAAATTTCCATTATTTTCTGCCACATTTGTTATTCCATTGATAACTTGATCAAAAACATCTCGCTGCGCCAAAAAGTTATGAACATTCTTCTTGTAACTAAGAAGGGAAATTTCATAACTTGCAGCATCACTTGTTACTTGAACATTTTCTCTGGTCAATAAGGTTCCGTTGGTGATAATAACTGGATAAATACCTTTTTCATGAATATATGTGACTATTTCACCTATATCTGGTCTAAGAAAAGGTTCTCCTCCTGAAAGAGCTATACTGTTTACATCTGTTTCAGATTGAAGTTTATCGATAATATTTTTTATTTCATTAGTTTTTAGTTCTCCAGGAGGATAAGTCGATTTTGGTGCGCGCCAAGGATTATAGCAATAGAGACAGCAGTTGTTGCATTGCTGTGTGAGTTCAAGTACAAAAGTTTTGAAACTCACACTAATCTATTTTCCTACGAGTCTCTGATAGATTTCTTTTGTTATGATTTTTTCGTTTAGAAAATCTCTAAGCAATTCTGTGCGGATTTCTGTTTTTATTTTGTCTGTGAGAGCTATTTCTGGGGGATAATAGCACATTATATAGCATTTCATTTTCATCAATTTTTCTAACTCAAGTTGATTACTCATCATTCATACCTAGAAGCCGTTATGCAAGAAGTCTCCTTTTAAGTCTTTTCAAGTTTGTATTTACCATGAATTATAACCAACACAAATACATTAAATTCTTGATAACAATAAAAGTAGATGTTCACAATTTTTGTAAAACACTTTTGATTATTTAATCAATAAAATATAACTGCAAGTTGAAAGAAAAAGTTCTGAAAAAGAGTAGTATCGTGGCTTCAAATCTAACTTGAAGAGTCTCTATAAATTGCAAACCTAAGCAAAGCAACTACGCCCCCAAGTGAAAGTAATTTCTCTCCGGCCTCATGTTCGGTACTAACAACAGTTATACTGGCTTGCCGATGTTCAGCACTACGCATGATTTCTTCAAGTTTAAGACGTAAAGTCTCTTCAGCTTCACGTAGTGTTACATCAGCTACAATAAGCTTCTCTATAGCACCCATATTGGCAGCATTTTCAACTGGTTCTAATCCATAAGTTACTGTTCCTTCACCCTTTCCTAATCTTTTCATAACTTCTTCCATTGCTTGTGTTTCTTCTACTATTCGAAGCTGATTTGCAGCTTTTAAGAGAATTCCAGAACGTAAAGACTCATCAATCCCTGCTGTACCGCCGTTATTAACGCTTTTAATATCGACCACAGCCCTGGATAGTTCCTTTGATTCATCTGAAACATAATTTACAAAGTCATTTTTAATGTACCCTACACCGATAATTATTATGGGATTGTGGGTTTGCATCCATAACTTGTTTAAGCTGTTTAAAACAAGGCGGAAATATGCTTTAGTAGCTTCAACTCGTTTATCAGCCTCATTTTTTCCCGGCAATCTCATACGTTGCTCTACGCGTGTTTCATAGCCGTACTGTTTAGTTTCAGCTATCGCAAACCCTTCATCATCAATTGAAACTATTAGAAGCGGTTTTTCAGTTTCGCTCGCCTTAATCAAACGATCTAAAAGATGTTTAGCCCATTCCTTTTTAACTATAGTTAATTGCTGGTTCAAAGCAATACTGATAGTATGGTGAGCCCCAGTGGGTATGATATCAGGTGCATGACAAATTAATCCATGAACCCTTAGTTTACCTAAAAACTTATCCCAGCCAACAGACTCCACTTTGACACCCATAAAAGCTGATACGCGCTCTGCACTTTTGGGTCGAGAAGTTTCAGTGTCACTTTTTATTGCGCGGGAAGTGTAGGCGTAGACTTCGTCACCTTTATAAATTACATTATAAAGGTGCCAAAGGTCATCTGGAGTGTCTGGAACAACTTTGATGAATCCTTGGTGAAGATTTTTTTCTGTAATTTTCAAGTGGCTTACATCTCAATTAGCATATTTGAATGTCTGATGAAGTAAAAATAGGATACGGAAAAGGCAACAATTTTTCATAATGGAACATAAAAAATGGTTTGGGAAGGAAAAAGCTTCCCTTTTAAATCAGGTTTAAGAGGTTGAAGAACAACGGAATGAACACAATTGATAGCGTACTCAAAAGTTTAATGAGCACGTGTAAACTTGGTCCAGCTGTGTCCTTCATTGGATCTCCAACAGTGTCTCCTACTACTGCAGCTGCATGAGCTGGGCTGTTCTTGCCTCCGAAGTTACCTGCTTCAATGTGTTTCTTTGCGTTGTCCCATGCACCGCCTCCAGTGTTCATGAGTAAAGCCAAAGGAACCGCAGATAATGTTGCACCGATGACTAGCGCACCTACTGCTTCAGCACCCATCAGTACACCTACAATTAGTGGGACAATCACCACAATCAATGCAGGTAGCACCATACCTTTGAGCGCCGATTTAGTACTGATATCGACTGCTTTACCATATTCAGGTTTACTGGTTCCCTCCATTATACCTGGGATTTCCCTAAATTGGCGTCTAACTTCCGCAACCATTTCGCCTGCAGCTTTTCCTACAGCGCTAATTGCCTGTGAAGAAAAGAAGAAGGGTATCATAGCGCCTATGAAGCCTGCGACAAGAACAGCTGGATTGGAGATATCTATAGTAATTGTTTGACCGGTTATCAAATGAACTTCTTCGATGTATGTTTGGAATAATAACTGCGCTGCAAGCAAAGCTGAACCCAACGCAAAGCCTTTTGTTAAAGCTTTAGTTGTGTTTCCTACTGCATCAAGCGCCTCCATTGTTGCCTCTGCACCACCTTCACCAGACATTTCAGCTATACCTGCGGCATTATCAGCAATTGGACCAAAGCCGTCTAAAGCTAAAATCATACCCATAACTGCAAGCATACCCATAGTAGCTAAAGTAGTTCCATAGATTCCTCCTATGAAGGGGTCAATACCGATTTCAGCGCCAAACTGGGTACCAAACCAATACGAAGCTATTAGGGCAATTGCAAGAGATACTATAGGTAAAGCTGTGGTTTCTAAACCAACAGCGAAACCGGTAATAATATTGGTTGCACTACCAGTTTCACTTGCTTTAGCAATCTTTACAACTGGACTTCTGTCGCGACCTGTGTAGTAGTCTGTGATATAGTCTATTGCTACACTTGCAGCTAGACCAGCAAGTAAACAGTAGAAAAGATACATGTTGCCTAACAGGAAAATTGTAGCTATAAAGAACAAGATACCCGCTACTATAGTGGTTACCATTAAACCTTTACGCAATGCCTTCATTGGATGTTTGGCTTCTTTTTCACTAAGTCTAACAAAAGGCATACCGACAAAAGTTGCAAATATTCCTAAAGCTCTAGCTATAAGCGGGAAAATCAGGAAAATCAAGTTGCCAGTGGCTATACTGATAATACCACCAATAATCATACCACCGATGTTTTCGCCAGTAGCAGACTCAAACAAGTCAGCTCCTCTTCCAGCTGAATCACCCACGTTATCGCCTACGTTATCAGCGATTACTGCAGGATTACGCGGATCATCTTCAGGTATTCCTGCTTCAACTTTGCCTACGAGATCAGCCCCGACATCAGCTGCCTTAGTGTAAATTCCTCCTCCAAGCTGTGCAAACAAGGCAATCAAAGAAGCACCAAAACCCATACCTACAATGCCACTAGCAGCATTACGTGCAAGACTTGCTGATTGCGCAGCGTCTAGAGTCCCGAATAGAGCATCAAAACCACCATAAAGCATAAACAGAAAACTTACACCCAACAAAGATAAACCAACAACAGCCAACCCCATTGTAGCTCCACCGTAAAAAGCTGTTTTAAGTGCTTTTTCTGCACCAAACTCTTTTGCCGCAGCAACTGTCCGCACGTTTGCTTTAGTTGCATTATCCATTGCTATGTAACCTGCAGCTAAAGAAGCAACTGCACCCACCAAAAACGCTGCAGCAGTACCTACACCAAAGGGCCCATTAAGTTCACCTGTCGGACCATATGGCAATGCAATCCACAGCAACACGAAAAGCACCACTGTGATAATACCGATGGTTTTGTATTGCCGCTTTAAGAAAGCGTATGCACCTTCACGGATAGCGTTGCCTACTTCCACAGTTTTAGGTCCGCCTGGACTCATTTTACCGATTCTATTCATGAGAATAAGAGAAGCAACAACAGCAAGAACACCTGCGAAGGGTGCAATCCAAAAAATCATGGGGTTATCAAAAGTTAAACTAGTTAACATTTGTAAAGGTATGAACATGTTCAACAACGCATACCCATTTTACTTATATATTTTTCTAACAATTTTTATGTTATACAATGTTTAAATTGACGTTTTAGATACACAAAAAAAAGTCGCTATACTAAAATTTGGGCGAATTTTTCATAAAAACAAAAACTATTTTAGTGCAAAAACTTACGATAAGAGGGAGCAAATAATGGCTTCTAAATTAATTGTAGTTAAAGTTGGAACCACTGGCATAACAACTGAAAACGGAAAATTAGATGATAAACAAATTGAAAACTTGGCTAACCAGATATCAGCGGCAACAAAAAAAGGTTTCAAAATAATATTAGTTACTTCAGGCGCAGTAGCTGCAGGTATAGATGAATTGGGAATTACACCAAACCCTAAAGACATAACTTTTAAACAGGCGGCTGCAGCAACTGGCCAAAGTGTACTCATGGCTAGGTATAGAGAGGCATTCAGGAAACATGGCTTAAAAGTGGCACAGATACTCTTGACAGCAGAAGATCTTTCGAGCCGTACTGCATATGTGCATACGTGTAATGTCATAAGTTTGTTATTAAAAAATGGGGTAGTCCCCATAATTAATGAAAATGATGTAACATCAATTGATGAACTGAGGCATAACAAGTTCTATAAATTAAACTTCAGCGACAATGATATTTTATCAGTTCTGGTCGCAGGTGCAATCTGCGCTAATTTTGTTGTTATACTCTCAGATATTGAGGGTTTATACACCACTGACCCTGCTTTAGAAGGCGCCAAATTAATTAACAGAGTTGAGACAATAGGTCCTGAATTAAAAAAGAAACTTAAAGGCAAAAATAAAAGAGGCAGAGGCGGAATACAGAGCAAGATAAAAGCTGCTGAAATAGCTACTTCATGCGGAATACCAGTTATAATCGCCAATAGTCGAAGAGAAAACATAATCTTGGATCTCTTAGCTGGAAAGCATAAAGGGACATACTTTAAACCCTGTAAAAGATTACCTGCAGTAAAACGTTGGATAGCATATTGTGCTGCAGTCAAAGGTACAATACGTGTAAATGAAGGCGCAAAAAAAGCAATATTGGAAGGGTCAAGCCTATTACCTGTTGGTGTAACTAAAGTTGTAGGAACCTTTGACGAGAAAGATGTGGTAAGTTTAGAAGATGAAAATCACGTGGAATTCGCGCGTGGAAACCCAAATTATGATAGCAACCAACTAAATTTGATTAAAGGAATGCAGGTTTCTGATGCTCAGAAAAAACTAGGAGCCAAAAAACCCAAAGAAGCTGTAGAACATAAAAGTATACATATAGTGGATGAAGAAAAATGATTGAAGAAATTTGTCAGAAAGCAAGAAAAGCTTCATTTAAATTAGCGACGCTAACATCAGAAGCAAAAAATAACGCTTTGAACAAGATGGCAGATGCGTTAGAGGGTAACGTTGAAAAGATTTTGGCAGCAAACAAAATTGACGCACAAGCAGCAAAAGCTAAGGGAGTTAAAGCAGCTTTAATTGACAGGTTAGAATTAGATCAGAAAAAAATACGGAATATGGCTAAGGAACTGCGTGAAGTATCTAATTTCGCGGATCCAGTTGGTGATATTCTTAGGACTTGGACAACATCAGATGGATTAATGGTTAGTCAAGTTCGTGTTCCATTAGGTGTAGTGGGGATAATTTATGAATCACGCCCCAACGTGACATCAGACGCAGCAGGAATATGTATTAAGTCAGGGAACGCAGTGATTTTACGTGGGGGTTCAGATGCATTAAATTCAAACGTAGCTATAGGTGACGTATTAAGAAACGCACTTTCCGGAACAGAGGTTCCAGTTGATGCAGTACAAATTGTGAATTCTCCAGATCGGAAAGTCGCAGAAGAAATGATGGGCATGCGACAATATATTGACCTTTTAATTCCACGAGGGGGCGCAGATTTAATTAAGACAGTTGTTGAAAAATCACGTATCCCAGTTATAGAAACAGGAACTGGTAACTGCCACATCTACATTGATGACGAAGCAGATCTTGAAAATGCAACGGCGATAGTTATTAACGCGAAGGTTCAACGTCCGGGAGTATGTAATGCAGCAGAAAAGTTGCTTATACATAAAAAAATAGCTGAAAATTATCTACCAGTTGTTATAACTGAACTGAGGAAAAATAACGTAGAGGTCCGTGGTGACGAGGAAACAAAAAAAATTGTTCCTAACGTGAAAAATGCAACAGAAGAAGATTGGAACACTGAATATTTAGATTTAATAATAGGAATCAAAGTTGTAAATAATTTAGAAGAAGCCATTGCCCATATAAACAAATATGGAACTCACCATTCTGAAAGTATTCTAACTAAGAATTTTGGTAAAGCATTGAAATTTACAAAAGAAGTGGATTCAGCTGCAGTTTACTGGAATGCCTCAACTAGATTCACAGACGGAAACAAATTCGGATTTGGTGCTGAAATAGGAATAAGCACACAGAAACTACATGCAAGAGGACCGATGGGTGTACAGCATCTGACTTCAACAAAATATGTGATCTTAGGCGATGGACAAATACGTAGATAATCAGCCTTTTTATTTTTCTAAAAATATTTTTCCAGGAATAAATTTAGTAGAGTCATTAAGTACTACAGTTTTTTTACACTGCAACTATAACTATTAAAGTAAATTTTTAGGTATTGTTTAAAGAAAAAATTTAGAATTATTTTAAAAAAAGGTTTTTAAGGTAATGGGAATGGGAGTTGGTTCATTATTGGCTGTATTAGGTTTAGAACTATATCGGGGAATAGACCTAATATGAAGATTGCAGCAACAAGCACAAAGACGGGGATGAGGATGTATTTGTTTTCTTTTATGCTTGTTTCAATTTTAGGTTTCTTGCCATACATCACGTTAACTAAACGGAATATGTAAGCTGTTTGAAGAACACTAGTTAATACGCCTATAACTGCTAGCCATGTAAGGTCTGCGCTAATTGCTGCTGTAAAAACAAAATATTTTGCTATAAAACCACCCAAAGGTGGAACCCCAGCAAAGGATAAACCTGCCATAATTAGAGCTAAGCTAGCCCAGGGCATTTTCTTCCCAATACCAGCAAAGTCTTCAAGAGTTCTAAAGCCATGGCTGTTTATTATGCCAACTGCCATGAAAGCTAATGCAGTTGTTATTCCGCCTATAAGGAAGAAATATAGGTTTCCAGCTAAACCAAGCTGGGTTAAACTGGTTATGGCTACGAGGTTGTAGCCTACGTCTGCTACGCAGATGTATGCAATTAAACGTTTAACGCTGTTTTGGATTAAAGCGAACAGGTTACCAACTATCATTGTCAATGCTGCTAGTATTGCCAACATTATTGTCCAGTCTAATCCGGCGTCTGGGAATATAATGAAAAGGAGTATTCTGATCAGTATGTAATAGCTTCCTTGGTCTACAAGAGCTGAAAGAAAAGCAGCTGAAGGCGCCGGTGCTGCTGTGTATGCGTCAGGTAACCAAAAGTGGAATGGAACAATTGCAGCTTCAATTGCGTAACCTGCAATTATGAATACAAAAGCAATTATGAGCAAGTTTTGATTTGTAACGACTAAAGTGCTTAAGGCTTCTCTTACTCCAACATAATTTAGAGTTCCTGTAATTCCGTAAATTATTGATAACCCAAAAAGTACAAACGCTGAAGCTATAATTACCATAACTAAGTATTTTAAAGTCGCATTCAGATTAACAGCTTTTTTGCGGTAAAGCATTAAAAATACAGCTGCAGCAGTCACTGCTTCCCAACATATAAAGAAAGTTAAAAGGTCACCTGCAAAGACAGCTGCTAATATTGCACCAGTAAGAATGAACATTATTGCTAAATAACGGCCTGAAGGTCTCTTAGCAGGATCAACAAAAAATACCGTATATACCATGACCACTGCAGATATTGCAACAATTATTATTGCCATGAAAATTGTCATGGCGTCAACTAAGAATGAAGTGGCAATGAAAGGATTTGATGTTTCATCCAATGTTAAGAGTAGAGGTTCAGGGTTAACAACACTATAATAAGAAACTGCGAGGTTAGCCACCGTTATACATACAACAGTGAAAACTACTAGAACCCAACCTACTGTTAAACCAGTTTTATAGCTGCTCTTACGAATCACTTTAATTAATGGAATAGTTAGTAAAGATGCAACTACGAGCGTGAATATAGGTAATATTAAGTCAAAGATTGTAACCATAATTTTTCACCTAACCAAGTATCACCATTCCAAATGTTACTGTTTGAATAAGCTCTATGAAGAAAGTTGGGAAAATCCCTATTATTACAGTCAGAATAACAAGTATGGCTAAGGCAGCTTTCATGTAGTTTGGTACATCAATAATTCTATGTACACCAGTTTCCTTTGTTTTTTCTACAGTATTATTCTCTTGGGATTCACTAATGACTTTTTGCTCGTCTTTACCTTTGCCTAAGAATACTTTAGAGATAAACCTCAAAGAATATGCTAAAGAGAAAACTGTTGCAATAAGCATCAAAGCTGTTGGGATTATGTAGAATGGATCGTTTTGTATTATTTGGAATGCACCTACGAAGATTAAGAATTCGCTGATGAAACAAGCAAAGGGAGGTGTACCGCCTATGCTTAATGCTGCTATAGTACCTGAAACAGCTGAAAAAGGCATTTTACTAGCTAATCCACCCATATTACGGATGTCTCTTTCTTCAGTTTGATGCATAACGCCTCCAGCTGTAAGGAAGAACAGCCCTTTGCTTGCAGCATGAGTTATAAGATGTAATATTGTGCCTACAATCGCAATTCCAGATGCTGAAGCGAGAAGAACAGCAGTGCCATCAGCTAAAGCTGCTGGAAAAAGTGAAATACCAAACATTATGTAGCCCATGTGTGCAATGCTTGAGTATGCTATTACACGTTTTATGTCGTTTGCGACCAATGACAGAAAAGAACCAAAGAATGCAGTAATTATACCTATAATTGATAGTGCATGGAGGAAGTCAACTCCGAAAGTTAATCCAACCGCCGGGAAAACCATGCCAAAAGATAAACGTATAATTGCGTAGGCTCCTGCACTTATTATGACTCCGCTTAGAAGTGCAGACATTGGCGCAGGCGCTTCTGAGTGAGCATCAGGCAACCACATATGCACTGGAAAAACAGCCATTTTAACTGCGAACCCAGCGGTAAGAGCAATAAGAATCCATTTTGCCACATCAGGCATTGTAGTTAAAAGG
>Ga0265294_10008233_pt1 | contig 12222 bp, 8 predicted proteins | sample MunlanPumphouse3_FD_192504 | JGI IMG/M metagenome (GOLD analysis project Ga0265294, IMG submission 192504) | Groundwater microbial communities from a municipal landfill in Southern Ontario, Canada - Pumphouse #3 | ecosystem: Environmental > Aquatic > Deep subsurface > Groundwater | place... | reverse complement strand
TTTTATCTTTTTGTTCCATATATTTTAGCTTATCTATATTATACACCATGAACTAAACAATACAAAAAATAACCCTAGTCAGGGTTATTTTTATGGCGGGCTACTCGAGTTAAGTACCACCATTAGCAAGGTTTATAAGGGCTTTTTGAGTATAATTTCAAAGCTGATTTTAAGTACTCGGGTCGGGTCTAAGAATAAAAATGAGACAAATGAGACACTATAATAAATATTATTTTATGTCCTATTTAACAAATTAACAATAAATTATCATTGATCAAGACAAGGATGATTCTCTTCTTGTAAACTCTGCTTCTAATATTTTAAAATTTTCAGGAACCTTAAAATAATCAGATATTCTAGATTTTTCTTTGCTGCTTATATAATTATGGGCATTTTTGTAGCTAATTAGTTCGATGTCCGGGAAAGAAAATCTAGCATCGACTCGCCTCCCTTTGTGAATTACATGAAAATGTTTACCATGATCATGACTATGAATCATAAACTTAAAGCCATCCATGTTGCCAATCGTAGCTCCACATAAAGGACCAAGCCACTCTATTAAATCTTTGTATTTCTCTTTTAATTTCTTCTCTTCTTTATCTTCTTTGGAGAAAGTATACTTACTAACATTATTTTCATCATTCTCGTTCTCAAATATATTTAAAATATCACCTAAAATTTTCCAGTTACCCTCCTCGCTCAAGCTTAAATATTGAGCATATGTATCTTTTTCATCGCCTCTATAAGTTTTCTTTTGACGACTTTCATAAATTTGATTTAACTTTTTATGATATATAACAGAATCTTTCTCAAATTTTGTAACAATTTTACCAACTTTCTTATGCTTTTTTATTACTTCTTTATCTAAACCATTTTTTGGTTCAAAAAATTTAACGTTAATTGGGATAAATATTGATTGAGACTCGTCTTTCCATCCTTTAAGCCTTATGTTCATACAGCCATGTGACTCTTTTAATCCGCTATCGAAATGAAACTGAAATATATACATAAAATCAAAAAACCTTTTAGTATCTGATTTTTCAATTTCATTGATTGAATTCTCCAAAATAACATTGCCACCCATAATTAATTGAGCATTAATATCATACATTTCTATAGAGATAACATTTCTGTATCCAGTATCGGATTTGAGCCAATCTCTAGAAACCGAACCAGAAACAACAAAATTCTCCCCGACATCTTCAAATTTCTTTGGTGATTTTATTTTAATTCCCCCATTAAAGATGTTCATATATTATTTTATTTATATCAATAATCATCTACTTTTCTTTAACATACTTAAAAGTTTCAATAGACAATCTCTTAAAATCATCCGCCAACTCATGCACGCTTTTATTTAAATCACGAATAATTAAATTACCAATTTTTGTCACCCTTTCCGAATCGCGCTCCAGTTCAGATATTTTTTTGTATTTCATCAAAATTTTATGCGTTATATCTACTCTAGTAATATTAAATGATTCTAAATGTTGTATTAATTTTGGATATTTTTTCGAAATTAAAGGACGGTTTTTCAATAAATGAATTAATTGACCCAGAGTCACATTTTTTTTAATATTAGGCACTGGTAACGTCATGGAGTTAAAATCTATACTTGCTAATAACTTCTTGTTCAATAACTGCTTTTTATAAAAATCAATCCCATTAACCATAAAGATTAAGCCCATAATGCTCAAGGATATATAGTTTTCCTGTAAAACCATTTTACTTATTGCAGATTTTTCTTGTGCTATAAATTTTGGAAAAACAAGCAAAAGACCGCAAATATCATTACCTTCCTCTACTTTTTTACTGTTCTTAAGGTTTTTCATCTTAATATTCTATAAGAAATAAAAATTTATAATTTTATTTTATCCTTAATTTTAATTTCAATATGTAAAATTTTATCCCTATTAATTATTAACACTTTATCGCCACATAAAACTCGAATATTGTTTTCATTAACTTTTAAAACTCTACAACTATTAATTGGCTTTATAGTTTTATCCACAAATTTAATATTTGCAATGTAAATATTCCTCTTAAGCAATGAAGTAAAAAGTGCAAAGGAGGTTAGGTGAAAAAATAAATATATTAAAGATATTAATAAATGATAATAAAACCCCCATTGATAAAATAAAATTGATAAATAAATTATTGTTAAAGATGCAATAGGGAAAAATAAAAACCTACAATAAACGATTGTATCGCTCGAGTCTATTTTACTATCATCTTTAAAAGATTTTTTTAAGGATTCAAGGATATTCCCCTCTGTAAACTTATTATTCTTAAAAAATGAGATTGATATTTTATTGACTATTCTTAATGATAGTAAAACAACTAGTCCTATAAAAAGAATCAATAAATCTTCTTTGGGAAATGACCAAAATCTAAAACCTCGTAAATAAAATATTCCTACAAATAAAAGTGGAGATAGTAAATGGCCAACAAAAAACATGATTCCAGATAATTCCTCGTGCCATTTTCTATCATCAGCAAACGGAACTTGGTCTGAAATAGCTCTACCAAAAAACTTAACCAAAAATACAATAATAGAAATAATTACTGCTATTGGTATAATTGATAATAGATTTTCTAAAGTAATTGAATTCATGTTAATTTTTTTACATAATAGTAACCTGCCCATTCATTAACATGGGTAAAATAAAATCACGAAGTTTAGCAAGATCATGATTTTCCTGTATGTTTTTTGAAATTATTTCTTTAAATGAAATTAATTGATTAAATTTTTTAACAACATCTTCTTTGTAGGCTAGTTGATAGCTCAACAGATCGTTAGAGGAAATAATTGGCATTTTTGTCCCCTTTGAATTAGATACTGCAAATTTAAAAAAACTATTATGGACCACCGTTAAAATAGTAAAATTGTAATCAAAATTATTAATAACTCTGTATGAATGAACCGTCCCAGTTACCAGTCCGTCAAATGGAGCAAAACCAGCTTTTAATAAATACGGTCTTATGCCACCAAACAATATGTCAAATTTATTCATTTTGAATAAATTACTTCCGAATTTATCGCTTGTATTTTTTTCTGCAAGACACATTGTTGCGGAAGGCATAACAGATAAATCTATTGTATTTATCCCATGTTTATTTCCATTTAAAATAAATTTATCAATATTCTTTCTTAACAAATTATTTAATTTTTTCACCTCCCACCCCTCAGGAATATCTTTTTTTAACTCTTCATTCCAAACCATTTTTCCACCACTTGATTTATAGGGTTTACCATCCTCATCAGGAAAATCAAATTGCACAAACCAATAATCATAAAGAGTCTTTACTATTTTTTCTAACTCGGAATTTATTTTATTATTTAATTCCATTTTCTCATCGAAAATAGATAATATTGAAGTAATTTTTTGTTGAGTCAAAATATCATGATAATCAATATCCAAATTTTCAAAATCGTTAATATATAAACATTTCTGGACAGCTCCATTGGCTTTATTCTGCAACTGCTTTTTTACATATGGTACGTTAAAAAAATAATATAAATAATCTGAGGTTATTTTACTTTGATTTGGCTTAATAATCGCAACACTTCTCTGAAAATCAAAATTTATGTTATTACTTTTAATGATTGCTGTCTTTCCTATGGTTCCTACAGAAGCAACAACCACATCATTATTTGATAATTTAGTTCTTTTTCTTATCTTGTTAAAGGAGTCGATAGAAATTTTACGATCATCATTTGTTATATTAATTTTTCCATTTTTTATATTCTTATTGCTTAATAAATAATAAGAAGAATTTAAAGAATCTATAATTGAGCCATGTTCTCCGTCAGTAATATTTAATGTTAAATTTTTCAATTTATCCCTATTCATAACGTAAATTATTTAATTGTTCAAAAATCTGACCTTCTAACTCCTTTGACTGCTTGAAATATTTTGATAAATTCTTCTGATATTCGGAAATCTTTTCATCAAACTCTTCTTTAGTAATGTCAACATATTCAATCTTTATGTCAAAATACTGTCCTGCACTAAAACTATAATTCTTTTCTTTTATTTCATTATAAGTTGCTATAACAGATAAATCCTCTTTTTGCTCCTTTTTATTGAAAGTTTTAATTATTAATTCTTCCTCTTCTGCTGATAAAACGGTCTTTTCATTTTTACCATCTAGTTTCACCTTTTTTCCTAACTTTGAGGCATCCATTAAAACAACTTTATCTTCACTATTTGTTTTATCAATAAAAACAACAGAAACATTGGTTCCCGTAGTGGCAAATATGTTAGGGGGCATACTAACAACTCCTTTTAACATTTTTTCATCAATTAATTTTTCTCTAATCTTTTTTTCTATTCCGCTTTGGGCGGTAATAAACCCCGTTGGAACAACTACTGCCGCTCTACCCTTATTTGAAAGCGAATGAATAATGTGTTGAATAAACAATAAATATATTGCCATTGATTGTTTCTTGGCCTTGGCTACTTTTGGAATTCCGGCAAAAAATCTTTTGCTATTTTCTTTCGTGTCTAAGTCATCTCGCCATTTACTAAAATCTAACTTAAATGGAGGATTAGAAACTATAAAATCAAACTTTTTTAATTCTCCTCCATCTTTGTGATAAGGATCTTTAATAGTATTCCCTTGAATAATGTTATGAATAGAATGAACTAGATTATTCAAAATTAAATTTAAACGTAAAAGGTTAGATGATTTATCGGATATATCTTGAGAGTAAATAGTACATTTATCTTCTCCAATAGCGTGCGCTACGCTCATAAGAAGGGTGCCTGAACCAGCTGAAGGGTCATATACGCTAACATTACTCACTGGCTTATCTACTAAAATATTTGCCATTATTTTAGCAATTGCATGAGGCGTATAATACTCGGCATAAACACCACCTCCATCTCTATTATAATCTTTAATTAGATATTCAAAGATATGAGAAAAGAAATCAAATTTTTGTTCAAAAATATCTTCAAAGTTTATATCAACAAGCTGATTAATAAGAGCTTTAGAAAAATTATCTTTTTGTTTTTCTGAAAAATTTCTTAAATACTCATCAACCCCATAAAACAACTGAATTTTATTTCCTTCTTCAGTCTTAACCGAAAAAACATCATTATTAATCTTTGAAATGTCTCTTAAAGTATCACTGAATAATTTAGCGAATTGTTCAGAGTTGGATTTATTATATAAAGTAGAAATAAAATGATCAGGATAAAGTCTAGCACTATCTGGGCTCATTTTTTTCAACAAAAATTCATATTCATCTTTACTATATTTTTTTATATCTTCCTCCCAGTTATCAGAACTTTTTAATTTCCTGTCTAGTTGTTTCACCTCATAACCAAACTTATCATTCATGAATTTATACAAAAAAACTTGAGTGATAATTTTAAATTCATCACCGCTATTACCTAAACCATAGTCACTACAAGCACCTTTAAGATTATCGATTAAACTTTTAGTTTTAGAGATAAAGATTTGTTCTGTCATAAGGTTGTATTATTATATTCATATAGATATTCAGCAGTCGCATATTTATTAATTCTCTCCGCTGAAAGATTATCTAGCTTAACGCCATGATTTTCAAAATTAGAAATAACTATCGGGCTCATAAACTTGATAAAATATTCTTCATTCTGAACCATTTGTGAATTATCTAGAACTTTCTGATCAGCTTGTTTTTTTACATCATTTAAAGCTTCAAATATTAATGTTTCTCTTGTATCTACATTTTTCTCATCCCTGATTCTTTTATGAAGTCTGGCAAATTTTTCATCTTTGCTATATTTTGATTTAAGTAAATTATTCTTTCTGTTTAACTCTTTAATAGCTTCATAGATTTTTTCAAGAGAATGAATATTTTTATTCATTTCTTCTTGAGTAATTTCATCTAAGTTCTTCTTTTCAAATAATCTCCTTAATTCTTCATACAAAGCTATAAATTCTTTATCATTTTTATCAAAATTTCTAGCCATTTCTTCTCTTGTCTTTTTTAAAGTGTTCTTTAGTTTATCCGCAATAACCATTTCTTCTTCAGACACTTTTCTAAAAGTAAATAAAACATCTTCGAGAGCAACATTTAACAAATTATTAGTTTCAGCATTATTTTCTAAAGAATCTTTTAGATTGATTAAACTTAAATGATTATCTGTTTCGTTATATAAGATATTTAATTTTTTAAAATCTAATTTATCCAAAACATCATAATAACCAAGCAAGCGAATCATGTTATACAGGTTTTTAGCGGACTCTAAAGCTTTCTTTATTTCTAAAACTTTATCTCTATTTTTAATCTCGCTAATCTGCTGAGAAAAAATTTCAGCATTTTGTAAATCAAATTCAAATAACTTGTCCTTTATCTTTTCAATCTCACTTTCTACTTCATCCTTGGATAAAAATAGATTTGAATAAGTGCTCATTTCATCTCCTAACTCATCTTGCAACTCTTCGAAATAGGCTTTATTTGTAGCGTCAAACTCTTTTCGAATATCCGCAAAATCAACCACATAACCATAGCGAAAATCTTGATATGGCCTATTAACTCTAGTGAGTGTTTGGAGTAGGTTATGTTTTTTTATAACTCTTCCTAAATAAAGCTTCTTTAATCTTGGGCAATCAAAGCCGGTAAGAAGCATATTATAAACAAATAACAAATGAATTTTACCTTCTTTAAATCTATCTATTTCTTCTTTTCTTTCTTCTTTACTGCCAACATCATGAAGTATTAAGCTTGCTTTAAGACGTTTATATTTATCATTAAAAATATCAAACATTTTTTTAGCTTGATCTGAACTGTCACAAACAACCATGCCACCGATACTTGAATCTCCAAACATAACTCGACTTGTTTCAAAATCATTTACAATATAATCTAGCATCGGTTCAACAAATTTTTTATGAGAATATATAACCCTTCTATCTACATCGCCTTTTAATACTTTGATTTCTTGCAATGCTTCCTGCAACTGCATTTTATATCCTGTTTCAATGCCTTCTCTTATTAATTTTAAGGTATAACCATCGGCAATTGATGAATTATAATAGTATTTATGTATATAATTGCCAAATATCCCTCTAGAGTTTCTATTCTCACCAATAAGTGGAGTGCCTGTAAGGCCAATCATTATAGCTTCTCTGTCAGATGAAAATAAATTAGCCAGAAAGCTTCCACTTGGGTCATAACTACGATGAACTTCGTCTAAAAAATAAATTCTTTGAATATTCGTGTTGTAAAGATTATTATCTAAAACTTCTGTATCTTCTTTAAACTTTTGTATATTTACGACTGTAATTTCCAGTTGCCCTTTCAAGTTATGGACGGTCCTATTAGTTTTAAAATCATTAATCAACTCTTCTTTAGAATTAACCGTATGAACAACTAAACCACGACTAGAAAATTCTTGTCTAGCCTGTACCAATAAATCTAACCTATCAACTATAAAATAAAATTTAGGGATAATATCCTTTTTTTGAAAATAATCTGTTAAATATCTAACATTATAAAAAGCTAAAGCAGTTTTACCGCTTCCTTGAGTGTGCCATATAATACCTTTTTTCTCGCCACTATCAATTTTTTTCTCAATTGCTTTTGTAGCAAAAAACTGAGGATACCTCATTACATGTTTTTGAATGCCTTCAAATTCTTTTACATAAGCTAACCCATATTTTAACATTGTCGCTAATCTATCTTTACTAAATAGTGAGGTTATAATTTTATTAGTCGGAGATTGAGGGTCTTTATTAATTATAAACTCTGGACTATGCTTAATAACATTTAAATTATTATCTGATAAAACAAAATTTTCCACATTTTCATCCGGTTCTTGCAGAATTGTATCTAAATCCAAAACCTCAACGCTTTTATCTTCTTTTAAAGCATTAAAAATCGCTTTTTTGGTTGAGGTGCTAGAGTAATAAGCGCCTTCTATTTGATCGATTGAATCGTCATCATAGCCCATATTATTAGAGAAAACTAATAATTGAGTTATATTAATAAACTTTCTAAATTTTTTATTTTGAAATCTTACATTTATTCTATTTCTTTCAGCTATTATACCTTCTTTATTATTTGGCTTCTTAACCTCTATAAATACAAGTGGCATCCCATTAATCAACAAAGTGATATCAGGTCTAAATTCATCCTCATCATTTTTACATGTTAACTCAGTTACAACATGAAAAGAATTATTTTCAAAATTATCAAAATCAATAAGCTTTATTTTGTTCGAAAGGAGCATTTCATAGAACTGCTTCCCCAAATCCTCATTGTCCAAAGCTAAGCTGATTTTGTCGTATAATCTTTGTATATCCTTATCATCAACGTCAGTATTTATCTTTTTTATGCTCTCATTAAAAATATCGACAAAAATATTTGTTTCAATGTTCCATTTTGCATCTTTTAAGGATATATATTTATACCCCAATCTACATAAATGAAGTATTGCAGGAATTTTTACTCGAGTGTTTTCATTAAAAGCCATATAAATCAATTTAACAAAAAATAACCAGAATTTATTTATTAATTCTTTACATTTAATTTATCATAATTTTACTAAAAAATCAATTTAAATTTTATTGAATCTTAGAGAAATAAATAGCCTATTTATCTACATCTTATCAACTTAATGGCTCTAGACTTATATCCCCATATACGTCATTAATCTAGTAGATAGCAATTAACAATACTATATGATGCAAGATTATAGGCAATTAATGACAACTAAGAGCCAAACTGGGCAAATTTCGAGCCCTAATGGGGCAAATTCAAGCGTTAGCGAAATTCCGCTAAAATATTGCCTTTACGCAAGAAAATCAACGGAATCAGAGGAAAGACAGGTGCTATCAATAGATAGCCAAATTAAAGAGATGCTAGATTTAGCCGCTAATGAAAACATAAATGTTGTGGAGATAAAGCGGGAATCTCACAGCGCCAAAGATACAGGTCAAAGGCCAATATTTAATGAATTAATTGAAGATATTAAGCAAAATAAATTTAATAGCATACTAACTTGGGCTCCTGATAGAATATCTAGAAATGCAGGAGACCTAGGAAAAGTAGTAGATTTAATAGATCAAGGAATATTAAAAGAGATAAGAACGCATAGTCAAAAATTTACTAACAATCCTAATGAGAAATTTCTCTTAATGATTTTAGGGTCACAAGCAAAGTTAGAAAATGACAATAGAAGTATTAATGTTAAAAGAGGGCTAAGAACTAGATGTGAAATGGGCCTATGGGTTGGACCTGCTCCACTGGGATATCTAAACCAAAATAGAATGGATAAAAAATGCCAAGTCATAGTTGACCCATTAAGAGCCCCAGCTATTAAGAAAATGTTTGAAAAAGTTGCTTATGAAAAATATAGTGGTCGAAAGCTTTATCACTGGTTAAAACATGAACTTAATTTCTACACTAGAGGCAATAAACCATTAACACTAAGTGGAATATATAGAATTTTAGATAACCCTTTCTATTATGGAGTCTTTGAACGACCAAAAGGTAGCGGTAATTGGTATCAAGGTAAACACAAGCCACTTATTACCCAAGACTTATTTGAAAAAGCTAAAGCTCAACTTAAAAGAGATAATATTCAAAGAGAGAGTAAAGAATTTGCTTTTACTAAATTAATAACTTGCGGTTGTTGTGGGTCAGGAATATCAGCAGAAGATAAGTATAAAAAATTAAAAGACGGAACTACTGCTCATTATGTTTACTATGGTTGCTCAAGAGCAAGAGATAGATTCTGTAAAAATAAATACATAAGAGAAGAAGAATTGATATTTGAGCTTTTAAAAATTATGGATAAAGTAGATATTAATGAGCTTGGAATGAGAGTTAAATTAGAAGCTGAGGTTAATAGATTTAATAAGTTTCAAAACATGATCCTAATGGATAAAAATCCTAAAAGAAAAACAAAACCCGCAGTTGATATGCGGGTTTATGCTAAATACGTGCTAAAAGAAGGAAGTTCTATTGAGAAACGTGAGTTACTGGTTAATTTAAGAAGTAGAATAACGCTAATAAATAAAAAGCTCCAGATTGATTTAAAATTATAATGGCGTATTGAACTGTGCTATCGGGGCATGAGGCGCCATCTCCCCTATAAAACGACTCGCATTAAAATATGCAACCCCACCTATAGATCGAGCGGGTATAATTTGATTTGAATGAGCATCTGCTGCGGTCATTGTTTTAGAAAAAGTTATCGCGAGATATCCTAATCTATCAGGCAGCTTAGCTTTTACCCTTGTAATACCAACGTAAAAAAGACGACGATCCTCCTCTATTTTAGCTAGCTGTTCTTCTGGAGATTCATTGGGATTTGATCTTGACGGTAGTAATCCTTCTACACAACCAACAATAAAAACAAAAGGAGAGCTGAGTCCTTTGCTTTTATGCAAACTCATAATTCTTACTTCAGAAACATCAAGTGGTATTTCCGGTTCAGTTATAACCTCATACAACTTTTTATATAACTCTTGTGGAGTTGTTACCTCCTCCTTATATTTAGAGACCAATTCTAATAAAAGGGCTGTTTTATCGTTCTCTGGTAACCATATCTCAATGAACCTATAAATGTTTTCGGCCTCTTGAAGAGATTCTAACTCCCTTTTTATTTCTAAAAACCGCTCTAATAATTTTTCCGAGTACGGTATAACAATTGAGCCATCACTTAAAGATGTAAGTGCTTCCCAGGGAGTTGTACCGTTAGTATAGATGTATTGCATCAAATATTTATATGATTTAGTTCGCCAATCTTTTTTATCATTACCTAAAAGCCAGCGCAAAGCAACACGATCTTCGTGGTCTAAAAAAAGTTTTAAAATAGCAAATCTTTCTTGAGCTTCAATAGTATCTAATTCAGATTCTGAATAATAAGATTTAACAGGTATGCCCCTTTCTTTTAATTGTCTAAAAATTGGCTCAGCAAAAACCTTTCGCTGAGTTAAAATGATAATTTCCTGAGGAGTGACCCCATTTGATATTAATGACAACACCTTTTCTATAACTGCATTCGCCTCTGCTGATATTGCACCATATTGACGTATAACAACTTCACCAGCTCCATTGGCAGCACACTCTGACATTTGTCGTTCGGTGATCTGGCCGGAATTATGACCAATTAATGCATTTGCCATTCTTACCACTGTTGAAGGACACCGTCTGCATTCGCTTATAGAATGCTCATTTGCCGCATTAGCCAATGACCATTGGCGAATTCCATCTGGATGAGCATGTCTAAAGCTATATATTGATTGATTATCATCACCTATTACACACATTGATCCTTGTTCTCCTAATATTTTCAAAACCTCTTGTTCAACCTTATTTAAATCTTGATATTCATCCACCAATATATGTTTATACTCCGTTCTTTCTGGGGCTCCAGGATTTGCAAGTAAATATTGATAAAGATGTGGAATAATTTCATCCATTAACATGGCATTATGAAAAATAAGCCAAGCCACCAATTCATCTGCAAAAGCTTGTTCAGTTGCTGATCTAGTATAGCCAGGGATCTGTTCCTGTAATCGTGCCCATGCGGCGCCATAAGCTAATATCAAACGCTTCCTAGCATATTTATTTCCATGGATACGACTTAAGTCTGACAACAATGGTTCGATTTCAAATTTATTAAGAGGGCGGGGTTTTCTTCCTAATACCACCAAAACACTACTTCGCATAAGTATAGACATAGCTAAGCTGTGAATGGTTTTCCCTTTGAGAAGACTAGCATTTGAAACGCCTAGTGATAATAACTCTCTATGCAAATCTTCCGCTGCAACACGGGTAAATGTGACGGCCAATATTTCTTTTGGGGTAACTCTTTCATTCTCAAGTATGCGAGCCACCCGACGTTTCATTGCAAAAGACTTTCCAGTGCCTGGGCCAGCCAAGACTAGAATACGATTATGTGTTGATGCGGCAATTTCGTGAGCAGGCGTATTTATTTGTAAATCATCATTCCAAGCCATATTAATTGTATTTATCTAACAATATTATTCTATTATTTATAAATTATAAAATCAATAAATAATTGTTACTAAATAACAAGAACCCCGTAAATACGGGGCTCATGGGTCTATCCGATACTAAATTGTCTTGGCGGAAGGACGGGGATTCGAACCCCGGAGGCCTTTGACAGCCTACTCGCTTTCCAAGCGAGCGCACTCGACCACTATGCGATCCTTCCTAAAAGCGCTAAAGCGCTTATTCTTCTTCTGTTTGAC
>Ga0265294_10008232_pt1 | contig 12223 bp, 12 predicted proteins | sample MunlanPumphouse3_FD_192504 | JGI IMG/M metagenome (GOLD analysis project Ga0265294, IMG submission 192504) | Groundwater microbial communities from a municipal landfill in Southern Ontario, Canada - Pumphouse #3 | ecosystem: Environmental > Aquatic > Deep subsurface > Groundwater | place... | reverse complement strand
GCCAGAGCACCCAGAAAAAAATGGCCCCGGCCTTGATAAGCATGAGCTCGCCGAAACGGACATATCCGCCCACCACCTGACACGCGGTGGTCAGACACAAGCTGGAATGATGCGCGTATTGGAGCCAAACGTCGATGGAGAGGGTGAGGGCGAAGGCAAGGAGAAGGAATTGGAGAAAAAAAGATTTATTAAAAAAAATCACAAAAGATCTCGAAAATAAAAACAGTTAAAAATGTTACTCTCGGTATAAATTCCCCATAAATATAAAAAATGGAGGGGCTTTTTATACCACAAAGCCCCTTCATTCAAAATGACTAATCAGCAGTACAGTTAAAAGTATTATTATTAATATCACACGTAACATTGATATTTTTTATAGTCGCAGTATTTGTACCATCTAAGGTCAAAGTTCCATTGTCATCCAAATTCAAAACCATAGTGCTATTACCAACAGAACAGTCCTTGGTCGTCGAACCATTTGTTGCATATTCTGCAGCCAATTCAGTTCCACAAGTTGTCAATGATGCTTCTGCATTTGCCTGAACGGCATTTTTCTTATATTTTGTAAACTGCGGAATAGCCACAGCGGCCAAAATACCAATAATAGCCACAACAATCAAAAGTTCGATCAGGGTAAAACCTTTTTCATTCTTCCGGACCATTTTCATACATCCTCCTAAATTTAAAAAAAAAGCATTTGTACTATGTTGCCTTCATTCAGCATCATTTCAACGAACTGAATTATAATTATGTTACTGCAGCTAAATCATACGGCGTTTCCTCCTTCCATTGCTGGAACATATGATCGCCTTTCCCGCGCGGGAGAACATATCTACAAAAAAACCGGTTTACCCCTTGATCAGGTATCCCGGTATAGATATGCCCCTACCAGGCAACCCGGCTGTCTTCATTCAAGACCCGTGGCTTTCCGTCCCTGCCTCACGACAGGTTTGGCTTTGGCTGTCACTGACATCCGAAGCCTGAGCATTCGGTGCCGACACATGGTTTCATGGTGGCTGCTAGCTTTTGCTTAATGACAAAATGATTTTTATGTCAATGCTCAAGTGATCGACAAATCTGCCATTACCTTGAGAATTTGATCCAATCCAAATAAATTTTCTTTTCGTACCAGGATGTTGCGTTTGTGATCGTCATTGTGCGGTAAAATCCCCCGCAACTATTCAGCTTCAAAAATCTCAGGTAGGGGCGACCGGTTGGTCGCCCTCTGTTGGATTGGTATACTATAGATAGATATGCACCCTGGAAGCATTGTTCCTGGCATCAACAATTTTCAATCTGACATAGATGACAAAAACCGTACCCTGGCCGGGCGACCAACCGGTCACCCCTACGAACATATCGACATGCCTCATGAGTAGATACCTAAACTTGTTGTGAACTCGTTACCATCTTGCCCTGCCCGGAGATGCCACAGATAGTGGAATCTGAACCGCTTGACTTGCCCAGCGCAGCACTTATATATTGTAGTTGATCTTCAAAAACACTATTTCAATTTCAGAATTTCAGAAAGCACCGGAGGCAATACAATGGCAGATTTTCGCACCGTATCATCCCAAAGCGCTCCCCGCGCCGAGGTTCTCAACGTCTATATGCGCGGTGTCTATCAGTGGATGGCCGGCGGACTTGGACTGACTGCAATCATGGCCTATATGGTCGCGTCCAGTCCTTCCCTGGTTCAGGCAATTTTTGGCAATCCCATTCTGTTCTGGGGCCTGATCATCGCTGAATTTGGTCTGGTCATGGGCATCAGCGCAGGGATCAGCAAACTTTCCGCATCTACGGCCAGCGGCCTGTTTCTTCTGTACAGCGCCCTCAACGGAGTCACCCTTTCCGCCATTCTTCTGGCCTATACCCAAGCATCTGTTGCCGGCACCTTTGTCATCTGCGCGGGCATGTTCGGAGCCATGAGCGTGTATGGCATGGTCACCAAAAAAGACCTGACATCCATGGGCAGCTTCATGTTCATGGGGCTTATCGGCATCATTCTGGCGTCCGTGGTGAATATTTTTCTCAGAAGCCCGGGTCTGGATTTTGCCATCAGCGGCATCGGCGTCCTCGTCTTTGTGGGCCTGACCGCCTATGATACCCAGAAGCTCAAGATGATGGGCCAGTCCGCACCCATGAACGATGCTACCGCAATCCGCAGAGGTACCATTCTTGGCGCCCTGACGCTGTATCTAGATTTCATCAACCTTTTCCTTATGCTCCTGCGCTTTTTCGGCCAGGGCAGAAAGTAATATTTTCCCTTTCCAAGATGCATACTGCCGGGGTAGGTTCCACAGGAACTTACCCCTTTTTTTAGACCAATCCACCCATTTGCATACCCACAGGTCGTCTGCGTTGAACATCACCACCTGGCAGCATCTGCTTACCCCGGTACTTATTCCCCTGGGCCATGCTTACGCAAAGATCATGGCGCTCCGGGCTTCTGCGTACTCCAATCATATCTTTCCCACATGGCAACCAACGGTACCTTGTATCTCCGTAGGCAATATTTCCTGGGGTGGAACAGGTAAAACTCCCATGGTCTCCTGGATTCTTGACTGGGCTGCAAGAACCCATCGTCACCCGGCCGTACTTACCCGAGGATACCATGCCTTGCCCCCGCATGTTCCCTTTCATGTTCAGGCAGCCAGTCTCCCGTCCCAGGCCGGGGACGAACCCCTGATGCTGGCCAAAAAGCACCCTCAGGCCGACATCGTTGTCGACCCCAAACGCATACGCAGTGGTCCCTGGGCCGAACGCACCCTGCAGCCGGATCTTTTTATTCTCGATGATGGTTTCCAGCATCTGGCCGTGCAACGGCAGATCGACCTGGTCCTTCTCGCACCGGACGATCTGGGTAAGGCCTGGGACAACGTTATTCCCTCTGGATCATGGCGGGAAGGCAGCAAGGCACTACAACGCGCCCATGCCTTTATCGTCAATACAACGGGAGCATCCCTGGACCGGCTGTTACCCCTGGCAACCAAACGACTGGGGTATCTCCATAAACCGATTTATTTCGTAGAGTTATTTCCAACCGGGCTGCGCCATCTCACCACGGGACGTAGCGTTCTCGATGTACAAAAAGAACCCTATTTTCTATTCACCGGCATTGCCAACCCTGAGCGGGTCATCCGTACAGCAACCGCACTGCTCAAAAGCCCGCCTGAAGATCATCTTTTTTTCCCGGACCATCACTCCTTCACCCTGGACGATTTGAGCCTGATCCGAGAGAGGACAACATCCTGTGGTGCAAAGCATATACTTTGCACCACCAAGGACGGCATCAAAATTTCTCCTTGTTCAGAGGATCCCATCTGGGAGATACAAACGACCATCCGTTTCATGGCCAGGCTCAATACGTCACTCTGGCTTGCAGAATATCTTGAACAAAAAATCCAGAAAGGATAAGAGATCCAAAGTGAGGCGGCACCTAGAAAACGTCTGAGCAGCCGTCACATGCACATTCTGCTTTCCAGCACCACCCAAAGCATGCTGTTTGGATTATACATTTACCCTGCACACTCTATTTTTCTTGCACATCACTCATAACACGGGAATTCCCATGGCTCGACATACAAAAAAAACAACCACTGCTCCGGCTCCAATCACTACCAAAACAGTTCTAAGCCTCTTCCGCGAAGCCAACCGTCCTTTGCTCACCAAGGAGCTCATCATCTCCCTTAATCCGGACCAGGCCGGCAAAAAAACATTGCGAGGTATTCTGGACGGACTTGTATCCCAGGGAAAACTTCTCCGCTCAGGCAAACATTTGGCTCTGGTGGGCAAGATGCCCATGGTCAAGGGGGTGCTTGAAATCCAACGCTCCGGAGTAGGATTTGTCCTGCCCGAAGACAAGCGGCGCAAAGATATCTTCGTCTCTCCCAAAAACTTTGGCGAGGCCTGGCCCAACGATACCGTACTTCTCGCTATCCTTCCCGGGCGCAGGGGAAAAAATCAGGAAGGCAGGGTGGTTCGGGTACTCAAACGGGCCATCTCCAGCCTACCCTGCCTGGTTATTCGTCGGGTAGGCCCGACAACCTTTCTTTGTCGACCAGGCGACCCCAAAATCAATACCATGCTCACGGTGGATTGCGAGGCGCTAGCCGAACAACCCCAAAACAATGATATTCTGCTTGTCCGCCTTGGAGAACGCATCGAACGCTCCATGTGGCTTGGAACCGGCACAAAAATCCTGGGAACCGAAGCATCTCTGCCGGTGCAGGAAGACCTGGTCAAAATAGGACATGCCATTCCCGGCCCATTTCCCCAAAGTGTCCTCAACCAAGCCAAAGACCTTCCCGGTGCCCCTGGTGAGGATGTCTTCAAAGACCGCAGGGATCTCCGCGATCTTCCCCTGGTTACCATTGATGGCGCCACAGCCAAAGACTTCGACGACGCCATCCATGTCAGCCAGGAAGGGAATGATTTCCGTCTGCACGTGGCCATTGCCGATGTCTCTCATTATGTGGCTCAAGGTTCGCCCCTGGACAGGGAAGCCCTGGAACGAGGAAATTCCTACTATTTTCCCCTGTCCGTAGAGCCCATGCTCCCGGAACAGCTGTCCAACGAACTGTGCAGTCTCAAGCCCCACGAACCCCGTCTGGTCATGGTTGCAGAAATGCTTTTTTCTTCACAGGGCATTGCCCAAAAAACACACATCTATCCGGCCACGATGCAAAGCCATGCCCGGTTGACGTACTCCCAGGTCAACGAAGCCCTCTTCCTTGAGAATGCAGCTGAACAAAAAAAAATGGGGCCATCCTATGCCATGCTGCGCACCGCCGAACGCCTGGCCAGACAACTCCGTGCCAGACGCCAAGAACGCGGGTCCATTGACTTTGATCTCCCGGAATCGGAAATCATCCAGGACCCGGACCAGCACGCTATCCAGGTCATCCCCAAAAAGCGGCATTTCGGACACCAGATGATCGAAGAATTCATGCTCGCTGCCAACGAAGCTGTGGCTGAATTTCTCGCTGAGCATAAGGTTGACTTTCTTTACCGGGTACATCCCGAACCCGATCAGGAAAAACTGGACGCCCTGATGAAACTGCTGGCACAGACCCGACTTAGAGAACAGTTACCTACAGGACGCACCCCTAAAGATCTTCAGGAGCTCCTGAACATAGCCAAAGAATCGGATATGGAATTTTTGGTTAACCGGCTTCTGCTCCGGTCCATGATGAAGGCGGGCTACAATCCGACCAATCAGGGCCATTTTGGTCTGGCGTCAGACTGCTATTGCCACTTCACCTCACCCATCCGTCGATACGCCGACCTGACCGTACACCGCGCGCTTAAAACGCACCTAGGACAGCTCAAAAATAAACCCCTGGGTAAAGTTGCTCTGACCAAGATAGGCGATCACTTAAATACCTGTGAACGCACAGCCCAGGTGGCAGAACGAGAAATCCTCAAAAGGGCAACTATTCTGCTCCTTCGAGAACAGATAGGCGAGGTCTTTGATGGCGTTATTTCTGGAATAGCTGATTTCGGTTTCTGGGTCGAACTGGAAGGGATTCTGGCCGAGGGCCTGGTGCGTATCTCAACTCTGGGGGATGACTACTATGCTTTTTCAAACAAGCGTCAGCTTCTCATAGGCGAACGCACAGGAAGAAGATTCGCCCTTGGCCAGCGTTTGCAGGTCCGGGTGAACAACGCCAGCCTGGCGACGTTGGAAGTCGATCTGGGGGTGGTCGAAGAGGAAAAGGTAAGGAAAGAAGGAAAAAGAAAAAGAAAATGATAAACGATAGAGGATATAAGATATAGGATAAAATGCGCAGTGCGCAGGAGGCAGTGCGCAGGAGGCAGTGCACAGGAGGCAGTGCGCAGAAAAGGCACGGGCCAGCGGCATTTCCACAGTTTCTGGCGAAGTTCCCAATAATTGCAACGCATTCTGTAGGGGCACGGCGCGCCGTGCCCCTTTCATTTTCCAATACAAAAATCATCAAAAATCGCATTGAGCACGGATTCGGACGTGATCTCGCCCGTGAGTTCCATAAAGGCTGCACAAGCTGCGTCCAGATGTACGGCTACAAGATCGTATGGAATCTGGGCCTGCAGGTCATCAATCAGCAATTCCAGCTCACGGGCCCCCTTTTCCAATCCTTTTTTCTGACGCAGATTGGGCACCAGAGCCCCCTGATCAGGCTCAGCCTGGTCACCTAGGATACGACGAACAATAAGGGTTTCCAGCCGGTCCAGACACGTGCCCTGTTTGGCAGAAAGCATCAGCACTTCGCGGCCCGAATCTTCCCATTGCTGTTTCCATGCAGGCTCAGTGCCGCACAGATCCATCTTGTTGCCAATGACAATCAGCTTCCCCTGATCCAACCCCCCTGCCAACCGTTCGTCCTCACTGTCCGGTCCGGCACAGGAATCAATAAGCAGCAAAACAAGATCTGCCTGGGACATAAGTTCCCTGGTCCGCTGAACCCCCACCTGTTCCACCTGATCCCTGGTCTCCCGCAGACCGGCGGTATCCACCAGACGCACAGCCATTCCCCCGAGCACCACAGTCTCTTCAAGATAATCACGCGTTGTACCGGGGATACTGGTCACGATGGCCCGATCCCGGCCCAGCAGGGCATTCATCAGACTGGATTTGCCTGCATTAACCTGCCCGGCGAGGACAACAAGGGCCCCTTCACGCCAGCAACGGTTCCGGGCATAGTTAGCAATGAGCTCCCGGATATCCCCAAGAACATGCGCCACCCGACGGGAAAAATCTTCCGGGCTCAGGCATTCCACCTCGTCTTCGGGAAAATCCACAGCCACACAAAGCTCCGATTTTACCTTTTCGAGCTCAGAACGCAGGATACGTATCTTTTCTCCCAGCAAACCGCCCAGTTTGGATGCCGCCATGACCAGCCCCTGCTCTGATTGGCCATTGATCATTTCGGCCACGGCTTCGGCTTGTGTCAGGTCCAGTCTGCCGTTGAGAAATGCGCGTTTGGTAAATTCCCCATGGCCAGCAGGTTCAGCGCCCATATCGATAATCCTTTCCAGTACGGCCTGAAGAATAAGCGGACCGCCATGGCAGTTTATCTCCACCACATCCTCACCTGTATACGAATGTGGCCCGGGCATACAACTGACCAGGACCTCATCCATCGCAGTCCCATCTTTATCCAACACATAACCGTGGTGTAAGGTATACGGTGTGAAATCTTTGAATGCCGGACGGGTGGACTGGAAGAGCTGCAGGCCCAGTACCCGACTTTTGGGTCCGCTGATACGGATAATTCCGACTCCGCCGACCCCGAGGGGAGTGGCAATAGCGACGATGGTTGTGGACATATGATTACGACTCACGGGTTGCAGGAGAACAATAGATACGTGCCTGAACAAAAAAAAGACAGAGCCTGTGGCCCTGCCTTGTATAGATTTTCATAATACCGAAATGCCCACCCCGGACATCAGATGCCATTTCTGCATCGGGGTGGCCTAGGACCCAGATTGCGTTTCAGTCTGATCAACAGTGCCATTGCTCTCCTGAAGAGGCTTTGCAAGAGGGGCCTGTGTGCTGGTATCCCCGCCATTTTTCTTACGCCGGGGCATGACCAGAACCCGTTTCATAGGACCATCGCCTTTGCTCCGGGTTTGGACCTCCTGATCTTCCTGCAACGTCATGTGAACCACTCTGCGATGATACGAACTCAGGGGACGGGTACTTTGGGTACGATGGCTCGTCTTTGCTTTCTGGGACAGAAAAAGTGCGGTTTTACGCAGCTGTTCATCCTGTTTTTCGCGGTAATCTCCAGCATCAAGCTGGATACGTGCAATGCCGGGAAACTTCCGAGAAACAATACGATTCAAGATATACTGCAGGGCCGAAATGGTCTGCCCGTCACGGCCGATAATCAACCCCGAATTGGCATCGTCGTCAATGACAACCTCAAGGGGGACCATCTGCATATCCACACGGATTGCGCATTCATCAGCAATATTGGTCAAGAGGACTTTCATGCTCTGCTCAATATATTCACGGGCTTCGTCCACGGAAAAATCAGGTGCAGGACGCGGCGTATCCTCCCGCTTGACGGAAGGGATCGGTTTTTTGGATGGAGCCGGAGTTTCTTGTACCGCTACCCCACGCTGCTGAGCCATGGCAGGCACATTTGCGGGCGCAGGCCTGGCTGCAGATTTGCCGTTCTGTCGTGAATTCCTGGGCTTAGCTGCAGGCCTGGCTCCATTTTTACCTGCCGGTTTGCTGCCTTGCCTGTTGCCATTTTTAGCCGCAGGTTTGGCCACGGAAACAGATTTGGCCTCGGAAACAGGTTTGGCCTCGGAAACAGATTTGGCCTCGGGAACAGGCTTAACCTCGGAAACAGGCTTGGCCACGGGAACAGGTTTGGGTTTCTCCTGGACCTGAGGTGCAACGGCCGGCGTTGCTGGAGCTATTTCCCGAAGCCGAGCTTTAATTTTGGCCTTTTTAACACCAACCAGGCCAAAAATGCCCGAAGATCCCCCGCTGACAATTTCAACTTCCAACTCTTCACGCGTACACGCAAAATGACGACATGCAGCAGCAATGGCATCATCAACCTGCTTACCCTGAAAACTCATATGCTCGCCCATAATGACTCCTTAATGTCGCCTGCGCAAACAACCGGTTTTTTCTCAATACGTGTCTTGATATCCATGCCCTTCCCACATTGTACAAATCAATACGGTCGGGCACAGTTTGCATTCCAAAACGGTTCAAAGGGCGGCGTAGTCTCTCGGAACACGTTCTGCCGGTAGATATTCGATCTAAAATGTTGCGCACAAGGCGGTTTGGCAAAAAACCAACCGGGTCCAATTATACCTTACGGGTGATCATCCATTGCTGTGCAATGGACAGAATATTATTCACCATCCAGTAAACAACCAGACCAGAAGGAAAATTCAAAAAGATAAACGTAAACACGATAGGCATAAACAGCATAATCTTTGCCTGGGTCGGGTCACCTGTCGTGGGCGTCATCTTTTGCTGCATAAACATTGTGACTCCCATGATAATGGGAGTGATGTAAAAAGGATCTTTGGCTGAAAGATCGGCCAGCCAGACAAGATCCGTAAAAGGAAGATGCGTGACAAAGGGCGCATGACGCAATTCAATAGCCCCGAGCAGTGCCTGATACAGTGCAAAAAAGACTGGTATCTGTAAAAGCATGGGAAGACAACCACCGGCAGGATTCACTTTGTAGGTCTTGTACAAACGCATGACCTCTTTGTTCATCTGATCGCGATCATCTTTATACTGTTCTCTAACCTTGGCCATCATCGGCTGGATCTTCTTCATCTGCTCCATGGACTTGTAGCTCTTCTGGGACAGGGGCCAGAACAACAATTTTATAAGAATGGTCAGGATAATAATTGCGACACCATAGTTGCCCACATAGGTATATAAAAAATTCAGACCAACAATAAGAGGCTTGGCAATAATATCGAACCAGCCATAATGAATACACCGTTTCAGCTCATTGGGTGCATCCGCCATCACGGACATTTCTTTGGGCCCAAGATAATAGGTACAGGCCAACGTCTGGCTTGCCCCGGGTTCAAGGATCACATTCTGGCCAACCAGAAGCCGATATATGCCATTGTCCAGTTTGGCCTTCAGGCCCATATCCCCAGAAGTAGGTACCACGGCGAGAATAAAATAATTATTTTCGATACCGGCCCACTGCAAAACATTTCCGGCAGGGAGAGAAATCCCCGTCGTCAGATCATCGGCATCGGATTCCTCATCCAATCCTTTGGCAGAAAGAGAGGCCACTTTATTCTGATTGTACCGGTCGTCCTTGGCAGAGAGCCCCACGCTGGCCAAAGAAAAATCCAAATTCCCGGTAACCTGGGCACTGGTCGTGTTAACCACCTGAATCTTTTCTCGGATCTCATAGCTGTTTGCCGCAAAGGTCAATGTCCGGATAAAGGTGACAGAGCCCAGCCGTCCAGTAAATGTCAGCGTTCCGTCTTCAGTTCCCGTCAGAGAGAGATCTTCACCGGAAAACCCCCATTCGGCCTTGGACCATGCAGGCAGCTTGTTCCAACTGATACCCAGGGGAGCGCGCACCAGTGCTTCAGAAGGAATGAGATCGATAGTGGACGAATCAGCAGCAATGCTCTCCGTGTATTTTTTCAGAACAAAATGTTCAAGCACGCCTCCGGTTGTATTCAGAACCCCCCTGTATAGAGGTGTTTCCACTACCACCTGCTTCCCTTCCGTAGGAGTGAAAGAAAAAGGCGTCTGTGACGAAACATCAGAAACGGATGCAGGTGTTTGAGACGAAGCAACGCTGGGTGCAGGAGCTGGTGCCTGAGCTGTTTGTGTCGGTTGCTGAACTTGCGGCACCTGCGGGGCTGGAGTAAAAAACTGATTCCAGATCAGCAGGACTGCAATGGACAAGGCAACGGCGAGTATGACGCGACGGTTATCCATGGACTATCTGTTCTCCCGAATGTCTAAGTAGTAGATTTGAGCCGAGGCTGAGGGACAGGGTCCACTCCCCCCCGGCATAGGGGGTTACAACGTGCAATTCTCCAGAGGGCCAGACAACTTCCTTTTAAAACCCCGTGGACCAAAACCGCCTGTCTGGCATATTCGGAACAGGATGGATAAAATCGGCAACACGGAGGATAGAAAGGAGAAATCAAGGACTGATAGACAAAAATGGCTTTGGCGAGGAGGTTTCGCATGGGAACCATGGGAATCACATTGAGTCCGGAGAAGACGGCTGTGTACGGCCAGAAGGCCAGAAAATTATGGCAATAATAATGCCCCAAGCTCAGATTCTAGCTGGGAATACGTCAAGGCGGGGGCATTAACCTTTCGTTTTGGAACAACAACATAATCAACGCCCGCAGGGATTGCCTGTTGATGCAGACGGAAAAACTCCCGCACCACGCGCTTCATCCTGTTTCGTTGAACAGCTATGCCTACTTTCTTGCTTACGGCAAGACCGAGTCGCCACGGCGCACGATCTTCTCCTTTAAGTATGAAAACAATCAAGTGCTGGGTAAAATGACGACGGCCCCGAGTATAGCAATCCAGAAACTGGGACCGTCGGATCAGATGATACTTTTTGGGAAAAGCTAAACGGCTAATCGTTTCCGCCCCTTTGCCCGTCTTCTCCTCAACACAGAGCGACCGTTCTTGGTTGCCGAGCGGACTAAAAAACCATGCGTCCGTTTTCTTCTGGTTTTACTTGGCTGATATGTGCGTTTCATTCCTTAATCTCCTCTCTAGTAAAAATGTAAACAGTTTTTCTATCCATGAATGGTGTCGTCGTCAAGGAGACAAAAACATTGTCCATACCCTACGCCACATGTCCGGCAACGGCCGTACATGGAGCCTCGGTCCCGCAAAATCAAGGACCAGACGAGGCAGGACCAAAAGTTATTCTTCGCGCTTCATCATCCCGTATACCAACGCGACACCCGTAAAGACAGCCAGGACTTCCCCGGCCAACAGGACCACATCACGACGCAAAACAGCAAGAACCGCAATAATGCATGCGCCCATCAAGCCGGCCCCGCAGGACAAAATAGCTTCTCTGTGCTGCTCCTGAGAATGCGTATCAAAAAACAAAAAACCCAAAAATACAAATTGCAATCCAAGCCCGAAAGCCAGGAGAGCAAGGATGGTCATAGAACTCATATACCTGCCATTGTTCAAAACGGTTAACGACTGCAAGGGCGGATCTCTGAGCATAAATCGGGATAAAAAACAAGTACTAAATTTGGCTATTTTTCTCAGATAATGCCCGCTGAAAAAAATTCATAGCACATTATACACTCACTTTCCACTCGGACCTGTTCCGGACATAAATATCGTTTTCCATAATTTTCATTGACAAGAATATTGGTTATGCATAGTTACTTTTTCTCGTGTTGCGGGGTGGAGCAGCATGGTAGCTCGTCGGGCTCATAACCCGAAGGTCATAGGTTCAAATCCTGTCCCCGCTACCAGACGCATACTAAAAGGCTTGAAGAAATATCTTCAAGCCTTTTTTTTAAGGATAAGAATCTGCCGGTCCCGCTTATACGATCGGATATCAAGGCATGTTCCAGGAGCCATGCGAGCAAGGCGTTTTTCCAGACAAGATAGAAGCTGGGCTTTGTCTACCATCCCTCTCTGCCCCCGGAAAACCAGCCGCCAGAGATCCCATCAAAGAACGAACACAAAGTCTTCAACACCCGGTTCCCTCCCGTCTCCGTTCCTGCACTG
>Ga0265294_10008229_pt1 | contig 12226 bp, 8 predicted proteins | sample MunlanPumphouse3_FD_192504 | JGI IMG/M metagenome (GOLD analysis project Ga0265294, IMG submission 192504) | Groundwater microbial communities from a municipal landfill in Southern Ontario, Canada - Pumphouse #3 | ecosystem: Environmental > Aquatic > Deep subsurface > Groundwater | place... | reverse complement strand
GGCCGGCATCCCCAGTTAGCCATGGAATTGCCCGGCCAGTTCACGGAAGAAGAGGTATTAAAGGTTATCCAGGCCTGCATTATTTTCTATAAAATGAACAGCCGGAATGGAAAACGGTTTGCGTCACTTTTCCACGAATCCGATTACATGAAGTTTGTCCGTATCTTCGGAAAGGCAGATTCATAAACCCGTAAACAATTAATTTCAGGCGTCGTGGCAATTATCCTCGAGGTACTGCCTGTTATACGCTATTAATAATCGATAAATCGAAACCTTAAATCAAAACGATAACCAGAATGATTATGTCCTGCAGCAGAATCCTTTTTGCAGACCGATGCAACTGGAACCTCACCCCCAATGACCTGAGCCGCCTCCAGAAGGCAAAGAAAATCGCTGGCGCCCGGATTTTTGACTTGACGGTATCCAATCCCACACAGGTCGGGTTTGACTATGATCCGGAAGAAATTCTCAGTGCGATGTCACAACCCCAGTCAATGGTTTACGAACCCGATCCACACGGGTTACCATGCGCCAGGCAGTCGGTTGCCCGCTATTACAGTGACCAGGGTAAATCCATTGATATCGAGTCCATCTTTCTGACAGCCAGCACCAGCGAAGCCTACACCTTCCTCTTCAAACTGCTGGCCAATCCCGGGGATGAAATCCTGATCCCCCAGCCCGGATACCCGTTGCTGTCCTACCTGTCAGGGCTTGAATCCCTGCAGCATATCTTTTATCCGCTACGCTATGTCGAGGCGGACGGCTGGCATGTGGATCTGGAACTTTTAGAGGCGCTCATCAACCCGAAAACCCGTGCCATTGTCGTGGTCAGCCCCAACAACCCGACCGGCTCCTGCCTCAAGGCGCATGAACTGACGGCCATAGACGACCTGTGCTGCCGGCACGGCCTGGCCCTGATCGTGGATGAGGTATTTTCGGACTTTGTCAACGGGAAAGACGCCAACCGGGTGAAAACCGCGGTCAACCAGACAAAATGCCTCTCATTTGTCCTCAGCGGATTTTCCAAAATACTGGCCCTGCCGCAGGTCAAACTCGGGTGGATAGTGGTCGGGGGAAATCCGGAAATCTGCTCCGAAGCGAGGGATCGGCTTGAAATGATAACGGATCTGTATCTTTCGGTTTCCACTACGGTCCAGCATGCGGTGGAACGGCTGTTGGCGCTGAGAAAACCGATTCAGCGCCAGCTCCTTTCGCGTATCGATTCAAACAGCCGTTTTCTGGAAGCGCAGTTGACCTGTAATGAAAATGCCCGAATGCTGATGCGGGAGGGCGGCTGGTATGCCGTCATCGAAATCACCGATTGGTTATCCGATGAGGAACGCGCCCTGCAGTTGTTGGAAAAAGACAATATATTCGTTCATCCCGGCTACTTTTATGAATTTCATAAGAACGGTTTTCTGGTGGTCAGCCTCATCACCCCTGTCGACACGTTTCAGACCGGAATATCGAGGATGTCTATCAGATTGAATCACATGTCATAAACCAATATCCATCATCTGACTTCTGTTTTCCGTCCTCTGGCCTCCGTCATGAATTCATCATCAACTGTTCTGCCGGCTGCCGTGCCCTATCAAACGAATCCGGGAAAAATGCAGATCCCATCTGGCTGCAACAAAACGAAATATGGGAGTATATGACCGATGACGAGACGGTTTGATTTTATCTTATACATTACCTCCTTTTGCGTTTTTTGTGACTCTTTTCGGCTATCAATCTTTGGACACTGTCCAGATCCTTATTGCTCATAGTCATCCCGATGGGTAGAAAAGGGGAAAGAGGCTCTGAAATTTAATCTTTCCGTGTGATTCGTGCTTTTAAAATAGCCGAAAATGGAAATCCCTATACTATTAAATTAAAACCATCGACAGATATGCGGGAAAATTTTATGCACACAGTCAGCAAACGCCCATCAATAAAAATTTTCGGACATCGGGGCGCAAGAGGCCTTGCGCCGGAGAACTCTCTTCCCGGATATGAAACCGCCCTGGCCATCGGTGTGGATTATGTGGACATGGATGTGGTCATGACCCGGGACAACGTGGTGGTCGTGTATCACGATCCCAGGCTGAACCCCAATTTTACGAGGGACAGTTCCGGCCGCTATGTCACCGAAAAACTTCTGATCAGGGAGATGACATTTAACGAACTTCAGGCCTATGATATCGGCCGTCTGAACCAGGACACCTCTTACGCCGCCATGTTTCCGGACCAGCAGCCCGTTGACGGAACCCGCATCCCATCCCTGAGGCAGGTCATCCAGAAGGTCAACCGCCTGTCAGCAAACAGGGTCGGCTTCCAGATCGAACTGAAAACCCACCCGGAACAACACGATTTGTCCGTCCCCTTTGAAACACTGACCCATGCGGTGGCAGAAATTATCAAGGAGGAAAACATCATCAACAGAACCATCGTTCAGGCATTTGACTGGCGCTGTCTGCTGCGGCTAAGAGACATTGATCCGGGAATACAAACGGCATTTCTAACCGACCGATCCCGGCACCGCCGCATGCTGTCGGCAGATATTGATGAAGCCGGAAAATGGACAGCGGGATGGCTGTTAAAAGATTTCAACGGGTCGATTCCCCGGATGATCAAAGCCATGGGAGGAAACGTATGGGGTCCGGAAGATGCGCAACTGCTGGAAGATGAAACCCTGGTGGAACAGGCTCACACCCTTGGGCTGTCAGTCATTCCCTGGCACTGGCCGGAAAAAAGCACTGCGGCCGGCGAACCGGATATCATGGAAAAACTCATCGATCAGGGCGTTGACGGCATCATCACAGACCGCCCGGATATCCTGCGCCACCTCATGAAAACCCGCAATATGCCCCTGCCCCCTGCCTTTCAAAAAAATTTCAGGATATGAAACCATTTAGATTTTACCGCCCGTTCGCTATGCTCACTCGAGGCGCTTAGAACGCAGAGGTAAAAACAATTATTTTTTACTCTGCGCTCTCAGCGCCTCGAGCGAACGGGCGGTGTAAATTTTTTTTGTCAGTATTCAAATCCAGTTTCTATTTTTACTTAATTTAGCTGTTGCATATTCTGATATCCGGCGTTATCGTTATCCTCTTGTTACACTTGAGCATTCAATTCTATTTGACATGGCATTTTAATGATCTGATCCATCGACAATTTTCCGGAATTACCGCGCTATGGTTTCAGGATATAAATATCCTATTTTGTTACCTATATCCGACAGAATATGGATAAATATCCGTTGTAACATCTCAAAAGAAAAGAGAAATACAGTGAAATACTGGGCAAACTTACTCGCCTCAAAATGTCAGTGAAAGCCATGGCTGCCCATGACCGCCGGCGTTATTCGCCTCAACTCTACGATACAGTTTAATGGTATATAATGCTGGGGAAAAACCTCATAGACTTGTTATGGATTAAATTTCACACTGAAAACGCTTGCCATAGGCGGAGAAAAGCCCTCCTTATCCACAGCCCAAAATTTTTTAGGAGATTAACCAATTATGCCTGGATCAACATTCCAAACAAACCCTTTTGATCTATACAAGCTTCTTGATGACTGCCATTGCGGAACACTTCAATTACCCGATTTTCAGCGCAGTTGGGTTTGGGATGAAAAACGTATTAAAAGCTTAATCGCTTCAATTTCATGCGCTTTTCCTGTGGGTGCCTTAATGACCTTACATAGCGGGGGAAAAGTAAATTTCAAACCTCGACCTATTGAGGGTGCACCTGATGAGGCTAAAAAGGTAGCCCCTTATTCTTTACTGCTTGATGGACAACAACGCATGACTTCGCTTTACCAAGCTACCATTCGAAGAAAGGTTGTAGAAACAGTTACCCCCCAAAAAAAGAAAGTAAAACGCTGGTTCTATATCGACATCCGAAAGTCGCTTGATCCAACACAAGATCGCGAAGATGCCATCGTTGGAGTACCAGAGGATCGGATTGTAGTAACCGACTTTGGACGTAAAGTTTTAATTGATCTTTCTTCGGCCGAGAAGGAATACGCTTCCCTTATGTACCCGGTCTCAGAGGTCTTCGATTGGGACAAGTGGCAGGATGGCTTTGATAATTATTGGCGGGGTGATCAGGACAAGGGCATTCGTGATGAGTTTCGTACTTTTAAGCGGCTTATTCTGGAAAACTTTAAATATTACCGAGTACCGGTAATTGCATTGGATCATTCAACTTCCAAGGAAGCTGTATGCGTTGTCTTTGGAAAAGTGAACACCAAAGGTAAGTCTTTAGATGCTTTTGAGCTTGTAACTGCAATGTATGCTGCCGAAGGCCATGAACTACGAAAAGATTGGTACGGAGAAGACTCGGTAAAAGGACGACATCGACGTTTTGCAGAAACTCTTCGTCCTGCGGGTTTAGATACAGGTATCATTGCCAATGTTTCCAATACGGATTTCCTTCAAGCCATTTCGCTTTTTCATACACGAGATCTACGACGAGCAGCAGAGTCTTTAGGAAAGAAAGGAAAGGAATTGCCGGCGGTCACAGGCAACCGACAGGCTCTATTAAACCTGCCTCTTGACTCATACAAACGATATGAAGCTCAGGTGGAGCAAGGATTCGTGCAAGCTGCGAAGTTCCTTCATATGCTGCACATTTATCGTATTTTTGACCTTCCTTATCAGTCCCAAATTATACCGCTGGCAGCTATTCTTGCCGACATTGGTAATGCTTGGGAACATGATGCCAACCGTGCCAATTTAATAAAATGGTACTGGAACGGAGTTTTCGGTGAACTCTATGGTTCAGCAGTTGACACACGTATTGCGCGAGATTTCATGGAAGTACCTGTTTGGCTAAAAGGAGGTCCAGAACCTTCAACCGTTAGTGAGACCATGTTTCGAGCTGACAGACTGAAAACTATGCGCATGCGCTTATCTGCAGCATACAAAGGCGTGAACGCGCTCCTGATGAAGGAAGGGGCGCAGGATTTTCGTTCAGGACAAAATTTCGATCACACAGTTTTTTTCGGCGAAAATGTTGACATCCATCACATCTTCCCACAAGATTGGTGTAAAAAAAATAATATAAAGCCGGATATTTATGATTCCATAATCAACAAGACTCCGCTTTCCAATCGTACTAACCGGATTATCGGTGGTTCAGCACCATCCGAATATCTTGATAAATTACAGAAAGGCAATGATTCAACCCCGCCCATTTTTCCAGAACGGCTTGATGCTTATCTAAATTCCCATCTGATTGACCCAGTGCTTATACGCACCGATAAATTTGACGACTTCATGGCAAACCGACAGAAAAAGTTATTGGCGCTGATTGAAAAAGCAACGGGAAAAGTTTCCTATGCTGGTGATTTTTCTGAAGAAGGTGAGGACATTGAAGGCGATGAGGACACTATGGAAGCTGAACTGACAATTTCAGCGGAATAACTCGAAATATGATCAGTTCGTGTAAAAAGTTCTTTCTGGCATTACAAAAGCTTCCAGCGGAACGCAAAAGGCCGCACGTCCACTGAAGCTTAACGTTAACTTGATAGAAGGAAAAGACTATACTATGCGTAATAGAGGAACAGCTGTGGTCTTCAGAAATGGCAAAGTCCTTCTTGTGAGGGATAGGGGCAAACAAAAATTCTCGCTGCCTGGAGGTGAATCCAATCGGAATGAACCCTCAATGGCCGCAGCCATACGAGAACTCTATGAAGAACTGGGAATGAGCGCAAAAAAATCAGAGCGTATTTTCAGCTGTGATTTCAAAGGGTCTCTAAGCAAGCACAAGGTCTCCCTGATTGAAACGGATGATGAACCCAATTTGCGGGGGAAAGAATTGGACAAGTTCATCTGGTGGGATATGCAAACCGAGATTCCACTATATCCTCATGTTGCTCAGATTCTGGACAAAATGAGACAATATCTCCAAAATAGGTAATGGCGTTAAAGTGTTCTGCTGGGTAAAAATAAACATAAGGTGCTCTTTGTAGACGCCTCAAAGGAGTTCAAACCTGGTCGGTTATAGAAATTGCTCTACCGCGATATTACTGTCCAGTTTTGACAGACCCGCTCTGTATACAGTGGATTCAATTTTAAGGAGAACTGATGATGAATGAAGCGGAGATTACTGAATGGGTACGTTTCCTTTCCAAAAATGAACGCCTGATTCTGGCAACCTATGAAGGCGGCAACTGCATGCCCGAGAGCATTGAACGTTACTGGAATGCCAAGGCGCTGGAAAGCCTGATCATGCAGGGGGTTATCAATTGGACCTTGGCTGGTTACGAATTATCCAAAGAAGGAATTTTGCTGGCCAGATACATTGACAAACAGGGGTAAAAATGGGGGCGGTGATTCCCAATCATTTCACCTGCTTTTAAAAATTGACAACGGCAGCTGGGGTCGGACCAAGATAACATATTGAAATAAAATCAATACGCTCAAAATCGACCCATAAAATACAGCTTAGAATTCACTTTTGGATATAAGAAAGTGAACTCTAAAGAAAATTTCTATGCGATACGAATCGCTATTTTTGATTTCCACGTCGGAATGGGGCTTTTCCGGTTATCACGAAATACTGGAACCACTCCAGAGGTACTGACTGATTGATCGGGGAGAATTCATGAATTCTCTGGGCATTAATAACCGTTCAGAGTTTTCCGAAATTTATCAGAAATGGATTAATGCCGAGTTACAAAAGACAAATACCAGCGAGATAAATGGAGCGAAAACATTGGGGTTGGAAGTATCGGGTTCGTAAATCGTTTCCAGGAAAATGGTTGAACTCCGTGAACATCAATCTCCTTACAGCGCTGTTTTTGACCCTGGAAACGCAACGCTAAGACCGAAAACATGTATTATTGAAATGCATTTGTTGAAATATCAATATAATAGCTTGGTCCGACCCAGGATACAAAAAGGGAACTGACCGGCCGGGTTTTGACCATAAAGCTGCCGGTAAACCGTGGCAAACGACACGCGCTTTATGCCGGATTTCAGAAAAGCATCGGCGAAGTTCTCGTGACGGTGGACAGCAATTCGGTGGTCGACAGCCAGACGCTCAGACAACTGGTCAGTCCCTTTATTCACGATCAACGCGTTGGAACGGTAGCCGGAAATGTCCGGGTGCTTAACCGACACGAAGGCATCATTCCGCGAATGCTCGATGTGACCTTTCTGTTCAGCTTTGACTTCATGCGAGCCAGCCAGAGCATGGTTAATACGGTGATGTGTACGCCAGGGGCTCTATCCGCATATCGCCGTCCGATTATCATGAAAATTATGGATCAATGGCTCGGTCAGACGTTTTTCGGAAAACCCGCCAATATCGGAGAAGACCGCGCGATGACCAATCTGATTCTTCGGGAAGGGCATTTTGTCCACTTCCAGCAGAATGCGACCGTCTATACCAATGTCCCGATTGGCTACAATAACCTGTACAAAATGTTTCTGCGATGGGCCCGAAGCAATATCCGGGAATCGATTGTCATGAGCCGCTTTGCATTCCGGCGGTTTCGTACGGAATCCATGCTGGGCGCCCGGATAAACCTGATTTTGCATCTGCTCTCGTTGACCAAGTCCCAGGTGCTTCTGGTGGCGACCCTGATCTGTTTTGCATGGCAGCCGACGGTGTTTGGCGTCAATATCATGGCCGGAATTGTGATCGGCTCTTCGCTTTCAGCCATGCTCTACGCTGTCAAGCGCAGAAGCAGTGAATGCCTGATGGCCTACCTGTACGGAATCTTCTGGCTGATCGGTCTGTCCTGGATAACACCGTTTGCCCTGTTGACGCCGCACAGATCCGGCTGGCTGACACGTCAGATCAAAAAAACGGATGCACCGGCCACGAAACTTGTCCCGTCGGCATTTCCGAATATTCTGGGAGCTCTTGTTGAGGTGGTGACCTCTTCGAAGGATGATACCGCTGCCAACAGCATGGTGGCGCCTTATATGCTTCAACGGTCCTGCGATCATCCGGTTTCTGCCAAGTCGGCATAGTAAGCCCACAAATAGCGTGACCCAATGACTGTATATATCTGTGACATCGATCTGGTTTGCCAAGTACAGTTGAGGTCGTTGGTAAAGCCTGTCTGAGCGTGTCAGCAGGGCAGATTGACATTGCAGCCCACGCTTACCAATTTCTGATCCCGGCTCTGGCCATCGGCTTCGTTCAGCGAGGCCGATGCCAGACCCGGACGACTGCTTTCAAACCTGATTGGGTAGACGTCTGGGGTAAACAGGGCAGATTCGGGTGGGCGAACCGCCCCATCTGCAATGGACCTGCCCAAATCGACGGGTTGCACTCATCTTTGTCAGAGAAGTACGTTCCACAGGGCTTTCGAACGATAGTATAAAAACGGTATTGATGTAATTATTGATAGGGTATGAATCTTCTTCGAAATTGTACCCTTCCACTACCAATTCTACCGTATGGTATTATTAACCCGGCAATCAAATTAACCAATTATACTGCATAAGCTATTTTAGGATGGTGGAAGTATTTCGCCACTCTTTTTGGCTTTTTCTGGAGCATCCTTAAATGGGAAATCGTCTTCTTTTTCAATTGCTCTTGAGTTCTGGCCGGAGGACCCGAATGAACCCCGGCCTTCAGGTCACAATTCAAGTATTCGTCCGGATTCAATTCTGGTGAATAGGACGGCAAAAAGAAAAGTTCGATTTCATCTGTATGCGCTTCAACCCATTCTTTGACGGGCTTACTGTGATGCACACGCAGATTATCCAGAATTAAAAAGACTTTCTGGGTAGCATCCTTTACCAGACGTTTCAGAAACTTAATCAATGTTTTGGAATTCATAGCGCTATTATAAATCATAAATCGCACCGTGCCCTGATTGGTAATCGAACTGATCATGTTGATTCGTTCCCGTTTAGCCGAAAGCACAATGGCCGGCGTTTTTCCTCGAGGCGCATAGCTGCGGCCATGTTGGCTGTCAGATCTCAGGCCGGTTTCGTCTCCCCAGTGAATTTCAGCTTTTTCCTGTTTGGCTTTAGCGGCGATAGCCGGATAATCATCCGCCAGCCATTTCTTTACCGCGACCGGGTTCTTTTCATAGGCCCGAAGTAATGGCTTTTGAGGGGTAAAGCCCCAACGTTTCAGGTATTCTCCTACAGTGCGGATTGGCATGTTGATCGACCAGAGTTGTTTTACTAATTGTTGAACGGCCCGGCGTGTCCACAGCGCAAAAGGAAGTTTGAGTTGGTCGGGGTTTTTATCGACAAGGGCCTTTTTAAGTTCCTTTTCCTGTTCGACATTAAGGGTGCGATTTTTGCCCACTTTAGGGCCTCTTTTTTTTATCTTAATAGCCGTTTTACCACCCTGCTCATAAGCCTTATACCATTTACAGGCATTTGTAGGATGGACACCGACAATTTCGCCAATCTCTTTGTAGGACCTTCCGGACTTGCGTAGGCGTATTGCCTGTTCCCGCAACTGTTGTTGTACTTCTGGTTTGAGTTTTCGAGTATCTATCTTTTCCATGCGAAGTACTATAGCATACTTTTATCTTAATTGGTATTAATAATTGCCGGGTTAATAATATAGCCGACAAAACTTTCCGTACCAAATCAACTTTTTAAATATTTTCAGAATATTGACAAAACAGAATCCTTAACTCTGAAGTTATTGGCATCGATTTTGCTGTATTAAAATGCTTTAATTTATATAAAACCTTATACGGAGAGCAATTTCGATTTGCCTTTTACTATATCAACTGAAAATCTTCATCGTTTTTTTTCGGCAACACAAATCCAACAGGAGCCTTTATGAACAACCCATATGAAAGTAACTTTCATAACCAGTTTCAAACCTGCCATCTCCAATTCCTTTCCAAAATCCAGATGCCTTACCTTACGCCTCCAACAAATGGATTTGACATAAACTATATACAACAGATGATCTTCAAGAAAGAATCGGCCTTTTCAGGTTTCTTCAATCACAATATCATCGGCACTGCATTTCAACCCATATTCAGCCCGGCTCACAAACGAATCGTCGGTTATGAATCGCTGGTCAGGGCAAAAGATTACGATGGCCGGCGCATCAGTCCGGTCGAACTTTTTTCTCAAAAAAAACCAGAGTCCTATCATGTGCTTCTGGATCGTCTGTGCCGGTATGTTCACATTCTAAATTTTTTAACTCTTAAAGATGAAACCAATTGGCTGTTTCTGAATATTTCACCAGAGGTCATCAATAACGGCAGGCATTACGGCTCTTTTTTCGGAGACTTGCTTAAAAAAACCGGATTTCCTCCTCACAGAACGGTGATTGAAATCATAGAACATCCCGTATACAGCCGTGAACGTCTTATAGAAACCGTCAATTATTACAAAAACCTTGGCTGCTTAATTGCCATTGATGACTTCGGCGCCTGTTATTCAAATTTTGACAGAATATGGGATTTGAGTCCGGACATTGTCAAGCTTGACCGATCCATTATTGTACGGGCATCGCAGGAAAAAAAAATCCGCAGATTGCTCCCTGGAATCGTATCACTGATTCAACAGGCAGGCTCACTAGTTCTTGTCGAAGGCATCGAAACGCAAGAGCAGGCAATGATCGTCATGGATACTAATGCGGATTTTGTTCAAGGATTCTTCTTTTTAAAACCCGCGGCTTTGTTGGATTTAGCGAGTATGCCCTTGCCGGACTTTGATAAATTACATGCAAAATACAAAAAAAATACAAAAGACCAGGGCCACAAGATCCGGTCGACATACGCCAATTACGATAAAATGTTTTCAAAAGCAATCAACCGATTGATTGAAACCAGCTCCCTTAAAGAAGCCTGCACCGATCTTTTAAAACATGAATCCGTCGTACGCTGTTTTCTGTTGCACCCGGACGGAATTCAAATTGGGCAGACTGTTGTCTCCGATCATTGCATCCACAATCTGGACGAGAAATTCAAACCGCTTCGGGACGCCAGCAACGCCGACTGGTTCAGGCGGCATTATCTCAAACGCGCAATCATACATCCAGACCAGATTCAAATAACCCGCCCGTATCTTTCGATCACGGGCGCCCATATGTGCGTAACGCTGTCAATGCAGTTTTCGACCCCAAACGGTGATCGTATTCTGTGTTGTGATCTAATGAGCGAATGAGCGGTTTCTCTGATTCTGTTTTAAAGGGGATCGTTTACGCTGCGTTCTATGCGTCTCGAGCGTAGCAGACGGTGTGAATATTTTTTCTCAGTGTTCGTTGTTCGGAGAAATTTTCTATTTGAGCTGATTTGACAGCCTGCCGGATCAATACACCCAAGCTATTCCTGCGCGTTTTCCATCACAATGACACCATCTTTCTATGCTTGGCAATTGCCGATAACAATGCAATAATATACCAAAAATCATAATTAAAAAAATGTACCTGATTACCCACCGCGTCATGCTGAAGATCAAAGAGGCCCGATCCGCTTTTCCCATTATGACCAGCTGCTGCCCACTTACAAAGAGCTCAAAGGTAAACACCCGCGGATTGGCAACGCATGTTCTATAAGCAACTCAAACGCAAGTATGGCCACAATGAAGTCGGGTACCTGCCGGTGGACAGCAGAGTGGCGTAACTGTTCTTTCTATTCATCTTCCATCGCTACGAGAAAAACGCTGCGAATCAGGTCGATCAAACGCTTTGGGGACGCCAGAAGTTGTTCGGAGATGCCGAGATCACCACCACCATCCTGGACCGGCTTCTGCATCACTGTAAGATTGTCAACATCAGGCCATAGCTACCGCTTGAAAAAAAACGGGCTTGATCATAACTTCGGCCATATCTCCGCTCCGACCCGCCCCTTCCCGGCTTCTCCAGCGCGATCCGGGGGATGCCGGGGGCATGAAGCTAAAGCGCAAAAACTCGGCGCGCCTCAAACAGTTTGCGCTTCTTAACGCTTCATGCCCCCGGCATCTTTTCCCCGGATCGCGCTGGAGAAGCCGGGAAGGGGCGGTCGGAGCTCGTGACAACGTGGCCGAAGTTATGATCAAGCCCAAAAAAACATTCTACGCTCAAAGAACAACTCAAACTAAAGGAAAATAATCCGCATGAGCTGACTGTAATTTTTTTCACCCCGGTTGGTAGACTTTTAGTTCCCGATTGAAATCAATTAAAGATGTCGGAATGTTTTTTTGTGTAGTTTTTACCGAAGCCCTGACATTCAAAGCGTCAATTTTCAATCGATTCACCTTTAACAGGCACATGAGCAAAGGAGGAGCGCTATGGGACTTTTTGATTTCGTAAAAAG
>Ga0265294_10008228_pt1 | contig 12226 bp, 7 predicted proteins | sample MunlanPumphouse3_FD_192504 | JGI IMG/M metagenome (GOLD analysis project Ga0265294, IMG submission 192504) | Groundwater microbial communities from a municipal landfill in Southern Ontario, Canada - Pumphouse #3 | ecosystem: Environmental > Aquatic > Deep subsurface > Groundwater | place... | reverse complement strand
AGCAGCACAGTTTTTGTTGCTTTAAAAGCCCAGGCCACCTTTCTATCATCAGAATCTTTGTCAACCAATATATCAGTTACGGTATACCCAGCATTGGTCAATTTTGCTTTAGCACTCTTTTCCGTGGAAGGAATGCAAGCAAGAAGAGTTGCGCTTGCTAAACATACTAACAATATTACTGCAGTTAAAACTAAAATCTTTCTCATATCATTCCCCCAATAATTATTTCTCTTTTACGGACTCGACTAAAGAACTCGCTACACTTGCCATATTTTGAAGATCGGATGGGATAATGATCTTTGTCGCATTTCCGTTTGCGACTTTCACTAATGCTTGGTAGCTAGCAAGAGCTAAGTACTCTTTACTAGGATTAGCTGCAGTTATGAGTTCCACTTCTTTTGCCTTACCTTCGGCTTCAGCAATTAATGACTCCCTTTCACCTTCGGCTATAAGAATCCTTGCCTCTTTGTCCGCTTCTGCGCGAAGTATTTTAGCTCTTTTTTCACCTTCGGCGACAAGAATGTTTGAGGTTTTTTCTCCTTCTGCACGTAGGATTTGCTCTCTTCTTTCACGTTCAGCTCTCATCTGCTTTTCCATTGCTTCCTGAATATCTTTTGGTGGAAGAATGTTCTTGAGCTCTACACGGTTTACCTTGATTCCCCAAGGATCAGTTGCTTCATCTAAAATAACACGCATTTTTGTGTTTACAGTATCTCTTGAGGTTAAGGTTTCATCCAGTTCAAGTTCACCAACGATATTACGCAATGTAGTAGCTGTAAGGTTTTCGATTGCGCTCATTGGATGTTCGATACCGTATACAAACAACTTTGTGTCTGTAACTTGGAAATAGACAACTGTATCAATTTGCATTGTTACATTGTCCTTGGTAATTACCGATTGAGGTTTGAAATCTGCAACCATTTCCTTTAGAGATATGGGTTTAGATGCCCTGTCGATGAAGGGAATAAGTAAATGAACTCCAGTTTCAAGAGTTTTATGATATTTTCCCAATCTTTCGACAACTATAGATGTTGATTGACGAACTATCTTCAACCCCGTTAAGAAGGCAATGATTGCAAGACCGCCAAGAACTCCAAATACAATTCCGACTGCAACGCCTCCACTTGCTAATAAAAACATATTCTTTCCTCCTTGTTAAATTAATAACTATTTATTCGCTTATTTTTGTATCTCGAATAATTTTTTCTACAATTAATTTGTTTCCTTGAACTGACAATATTTTTACAAGATCTCCAATGACTAACTCCTCTCCCTTTTCGGTTTTTGCTCTCCAATTTAGCCCGTTAACCTTTACCGAGGCAAGTGAGTCATAGTTTCCAGGTTCAGTTACATGCACTTCTTTTCCTACTAAAAGCTCAAGATTAGTATTTCCTTCCGAATTTTTGTTGAGATATTTCTTTGTAACTTTTCTTAAGCTCAACAATAAAGTAAGGGATAATCCCAAGAAAACTATTAGGGATGCCCACCATGGAACATTTGGGGAAATGCTCATTAACATAGCGACGATTCCGCCACCTGCGAACCAAATTGAACTGAGATCTTGGGTCCCAAGCTCTACTATTACCGCGGCTATAGTAATCCCTAGCCAAATCCAAAACATTATGGGCATATTTTCCTCCTTCTCGACCTTAACCGAAATCTATTATCATTATTGTAAATATAACACATTTCTTCTTTTCGTACAATTATCCTGAGTGCGCATTAGGAACAAACCGCTTTAGTAAAAAAGGAAATGACTAAACTTTATTTGAGAGTTGCAATAGTGATTTAAATACAAGGAACAATTTAACAGTACTTTTAATAAGATTTTCCTTTAATATAATAAGATACCTAGCTTGCATTTATTATTCTATTACTCCTCCCCCGAGGCATATTTTATTACGGTAAATTACTGCATATTGTCCAGGGGTAATGGCTCGAACGGGATTGTCAAAATAAAGCCTTATCGAGTTACCCGATAAGTAATTTACTATTGCAGGCACGAGGGGTTGTCTATGTCGTATGCGAACTAATACTTTCTCTCCTTCTTCTGCCTTTTCGGTAATGAAGTTAAAATCATTTGCAATCAGTTCGTTTGAGAACAGTTCTTTGCATTCTCCTTGGTTTACATATAGTATGTTTTTCTCGACATCTTTCTTTACTACATAGTAAGGTTCCCCGCTACCTGCGCCACCAAGACCCATTCCCTTTCTTTGGCCAATAGTATAGAAGAAAACTCCTTCGTGTTCACCAATTTCCTTTCCATCAAGCGACAGAATTCTCCCGGGCTTCATTGGGACATACTCAGAAAGAAACTTTTTAAAGTTTCTTTCTCCAATAAAACACACACCCGTCGAGTCTTTTTTTGCTGCAGTCGGGATACTGTGTTTTATAGCAAGGTTTCGAACTTCGGGTTTAGTAAGCTCAGATAAAGGAAAAATCACGTCAGATATTTGACTTTCTTTAAGTTGATTTAAAAAGTATGTTTGGTCTTTGTTCTCATCCTTAGCTCGAGTAAGATAGGTTTTGCCATTAATAAAAGTTGTTCCCGCATAGTGCCCGGTCGCGATATATTCAGCCTCAAGGTCCTTAGCGATTTTTTTGAAGTGGCCAAATTTAATTTCCTTATTACATAAAACATCTGGATTAGGGGTCCTTCCTTTTTTATACTCGTCTAGAAAGAGCTGAAAGACTTCATCCATATATTGCTTGGAGAGATCAACCGAATAATATGGAATACCTAAAAAATCTGCAACCCTTCGAACATCGGAGTAGTCTTGTTCGGCAGTACAATGTCCGCTTTCATCCTTCTCATGCCAATTTCGCATGAAAATACCGATGACTTCATATCCTTGCTCTTTTAAAAGAAAAGCGGAAACAGAGCTGTCAACTCCCCCACTCATCCCTAGAACTACCTTTTTATTATTCATAAATCGATTTCCTCATTGCTGAATTCTATTGATATATTATATATAATATTTTAAACAATATAAATGTAATCGTTTTTTTGAAGCATTCTTAGTGCTAAATAGGAAAATTACACGTATTTAAAACATTGATGATTACTCGATATTGCTTAAAAAATTAAGAATTTGAGTAGTAAATTTAAATCGATTATACCCTTCCGAGAAAATTACGGCAAGTCAACAATAAAAGCAGAGAATAATATGATATTGACCGGAGGGGAAAATCATTCTTTGGAGGCGTTCATTAACGGGAAATATAAAGGACATCTAAAGTATAAACATGAGGAGGATTGGGCCATGTTGTGTAGTACTTTTTACGATTATACTATATATTGAATAATAGAATAAACAACAAAACATTTAATGTAAAATTAGTGTATTTGGCTGTTGACAAACGATTAAATATTGTTTATGATAGTATTCCTGCGTCTAATCGGGAGAGTCGAAAGATAAACCGTAGGTTAACGCGCAGCTTTTCGTAAAAGAGTTAAAAAACATTTTAATAATCTTCGAAAAGAATTGTAACAACACATTCTAAGTTATGTTGCCACTAATTAGGTGGTGTACCCGAAAGGAATCGAACCTTCGGCCTTGAGAGTCGGAGTCTCACGCTCTATCCAACTGAGCTACGGGTACAAAGTAATCCTAATTATAATTCAAAGAATTGAAAAGTGCAACATATGAGCCAGATAATAGCTCTTCCTAAATTGTTTTAAATCGCAAAAAAAACGGTTGACAGACAAAAACGGTTGAGATATTATATACGAGTTGCCGCCGAATTTAGCGGCACATTGTACCTTGAAAATTGAACAGAATTAGGTTTTTGAAGCGAATTAAAACAACGTGCAAATAGCACAATTTTTTTGAGAATTAAAGCTTCAATTTTTACACCAGATTACGGATAGTAAAGTAATGAAGAATTAGTCATGATTAAACTCAAGAGTTTGATCCTGGCTCAGGACGAAAGCTGGCGGCATGCCTAACACATGCAAGTCGAACGAAAAGTAGCAATATTTTTAGTGGCGAACGGGTGAGTAACACTTGAGCAACCTACCTTATACATCGGGATAACGCCTAGAAATGGGTGCTAATACCGAATAAGACCACAGTAAGTCATCTTACAGGGGTCAAAGTTCAGGCGGTATAAGATGGGCTCGAGTCCAATTAGCTAGATGGTGAGATAACAGCCCACCATGGCGACGATTGGTAGCCGGCCTGAGAGGGTGATCGGCCACACTGGAACTGAGACACGGTCCAGACTCCTACGGGAGGCAGCAGTGGGGAATATTGGGCAATGGGCGAAAGCCTTACCCAGCAATGCCGCGTGTGTGAAGAAGGTCTTCGGATTGTAAAGCACTATATTGGGGAAGAACACAATGACGGTACCCAAGAGAAAAAGCCCCGGCTAACTATGTGCCAGCAGCCGCGGTAATACATAGGGGGCTAGCTTTGTCCGGAATTACTGGGCGTAAAGGGTGCGTAGGCGGTAGTGTGTGTTGGAAGTGTAATCCCTCGGGCTTAACTCAGGGGCTGCTTCCAAAACTACATTACTTGAGTATCGGAGAGGAAAACGGAATTCCTAGTGTAGCGGTGAAATGCGTAGATATTAGGAGGAACACCAGAGGCGAAGGCGGTTTTCTGGACGATAACTGACGCTGAGGCACGAAAGCGTGGGGAGCGATTGGGATTAGATACCCCAGTAGTCCACGCTGTAAATGATGGGTACTTGACGTTGGGAGTATCAACTCTCCCAGTGTCGTAGCTAACGCATTAAGTACCCCGCCTGGGGAGTACGATCGCAAGGTTGAAACTCAAAGGAATTGACGGGGACCCGCACAAGCAGCGGAGCATGTGGTTTAATTCGAAGCAACGCGAAAAACCTTACCAAGACTTGACATCGTATGATCATCATAGAAATATGGTTTCTCTTCGGAGCATATAGACAGATGGTGCATGGTTGTCGTCAGCTCGTGTCGTGAGATGTTGGGTTAAGTCCCAAAACGAGCGCAACCCTTATCGGTAGTTGCCAATATTAAGTTAGGAACTCTGCCGAGACCGCCGCTGTAAGGTGGAGGAAGGAAGGGACGACGTCAAATCATCATGCCTCTTACGTCTTGGGCTACACACGTGCTACAATGGCCATTACAAAGAGCAGCAACATGGTAACATCGAGCAAATCTCACAAAAATGGCCTCAGTTCAGATTGTGGGCTGCAACCCGCCCACATGAAGCAGGAGTTGCTAGTAATCCCGAATCAGCATGTCGGGGTGAATGCGTTCCCGGGTCTTGTACACACCGCCCGTCACGCCATGGGAATTGGTAGTACCCAAAGTCGGTGAGCTAACCGCAAGGAGGCAGCCGCCTAAGGTAAGACCAGTGACTGGGGTGAAGTCGTAACAAGGTAGCAGTACCGGAAGGTGCGGCTAGATCACCTCCTTTTTAAGGAGTAGGTAATACCTACTACTAAGTTGAGGTCAGTTACAACAACTGATTACACTAACGGGTTATGCCGAGTGTCTAAATTTTATTTGGTTTAATTTCTTCTTAATTCTTTTTCTGTTCATTTTCAAAGGGGTACACCCTAGCACCTTGACAACTGCATAATATATAGATAGAGAGACATTAAAGTAAAAACAAATATCAAAATTAATGAAAGTACGCGAATAATAATGCGACAAATTCACGAATAAGATATTTTGCTAGAGTAGATAACAAGTTTATATTAGATCATTTGATTAAGCTACAAAGAGCATACGGTGGATGCCTAGGCACTAGGCGCCGAAGAAGGACGTGACAAGCTGCGAAAAGCTACGGGGAAGTGCAAATAACTTTTGATCCGTAGATATCCGAATGAGGAAACTCAGCACAAGTAATGTTGTGCTACTCTCACCTGAATAAATAGGGTGTAGAGAGGGAACCCAGGGAACTGAAACATCTAAGTACCTGGAGGAAAAGAAAGAAATGTCGATTCCCCGAGTAGTGGTGAGCGAAAAGGGAAGAGCCCAAACCTTCCATAGTGATATGGAAGGGGTAGAGGACACCCATAATCAAGAAGTACTATAGTAGAACACGACTGGAAAGTCGGGCCAAAGAGAGTAATAGCCTCGTAGACGAAATGGTGCGGAAGTGGGGTGTATCCAGAGTACCGCAGGACACGAGAAATCCGGTGGGAATACAGGAGGACCATCTCCTAAGGCTAAATACGACCTAGTGACCGATAGCGAATGAGTACCGCAAGGGAACGGTGAAAAGAACCCCGGGAGGGGAGTGAAATAGAACCTGAAACCATATGCTTACAAACAGACACAGCACTACTGAATAGTGTGGTGTCGTACTTTTTGTAGAACGGGCCAGCGAGTTACGTTGCGTAGCAAGGTTAAGGCATTAAGTGCCGGAGCCGAAGCGAAAGCGAGTCTGAATAGGGCGACTTAGTTGCGTTGCGTAGACCCGAAACCGGTTGACCTAACCATGTCCAGGTTGAAACTGTGGTAAGACGCAGCGGAGGACCGAACCCACGTTCGTTGAAAAGACCGGGGATGAGGTGTGGTTAGCGGAGAAATTCCAAACGAAACCGGAGATAGCTGGTTCTCCTCGAAATAGCTTTAGGGCTAGCCTCTTGAAAGAGTACCGAAGGTAGAGCACTGAATAGCCTAGGGAGTTTCACAACTTACCGAAGCTTATCAAACTTCGAATGAAGGATACTTGATTCAAGGGAGTCAGACAGTGGGAGATAAGTTTCATTGTCAAAAGGGAAAAAGCCCAGATCTACAACTAAGGTCCCAAAGTTACAGTTAAGTGGCAAAGGATGTTTCACCGCTAAAACAGCCAGGATGTTGGCTTAGAAGCAGCCATTCATTCAAAGAGTGCGTAATAGCTCACTGGTCGAGTAGTGGAGCGCCGAAGATAACCGGGGCTAAAACTGTACACCGAAGTTTAGGGATGTGATTATTCACATCGGTAGAGGAGCAATGTATACGGGCTGAAGCATCAGCGGAAGCGGGTGTGGACTGTATACAAGAGAGAATGCTGGCATAAGTAGCGAGAACGGAGTGAGAATCTCCGTCGTCAAAAGTCTAAGGTTTCCTGGTCAAGGCTCGTCCTACCAGGGTTAGTCGGGACCTAAGGAGAGGCCGAAAGGCGTATCTGATGGACAACAGGTATATATTCCTGTACCGCCTGAACACGTTTAAACCATGCAATGACACAGAAGGATAGTCTAGGCGCAGTGATGGATAGCTGCGCGCAAATCATGAGGCCGGAAGGTAGTTAAGTACGCTTTCCATTAAGGCTGGGTGATGATGCGGAGTGAAAAATAGTAGCGAAGTAGATGAATTCACGCTGGCGAGAAAAGTTGCTAAGTATGTGTGATGGTGCCCGTACCGCAAACCGACACAGGTAGACGGCAAGAAAATTGCAAGACGATCGGGATAATTGTTGTTAAGGAACTCTGCAAAATGGCCCCGTAACTTAGGGAGAAGGGGCGCCAACTTCGGTTGGCCGCAGTGAAAAGGCCCAAGCGACTGTTTATCAAAAACACAGGTTTCTGCTAAAACGTAAGTTGAAGTATAGGAGCTGACACCTGCCCAGTGCTGGAAGGTTAACGGGACGTGTTAGAGCAATCGAAGCACAGAACTTAAGCCCCAGTGAACGGCGGCCGTAACTATAACGGTCCTAAGGTAGCGAAATTCCTTGTCAGGTAAGTTCTGACCTGCACGAATGGTGTAACGATTTGGGCGCTGTCTCAACAGCAAACCCGGCGAAATTGTAGTATACGTGAAGATGCGTATTACCCGCGACTGGACGGGAAGACCCCGTAGAGCTTTACTGTAGCTTGATATTGAAATCCGGTAACTTATGTACAGGATAGGTGGGAGACTTTGAAGCAGAGGCGTCAGCTTTTGTGGAGTCATCCTTGGGATACCACCCTTGAGTTATTGGATCTCTAACGCTTTGCCGTGAATCCGGGAAGCGGACAGTGTCTGGTGGGCAGTTTGACTGGGGCGGTCGCCTCCTAAAGAGTAACGGAGGCGTCCAAAGGTTCCCTCAGGATGGTTGGAAACCATTCAAAGAGCGTAAAAGTATAAGGGAGCTTGACTGTGAGACCTACAAGTCGAGCAGGTACGAAAGTAGGGTTTAGTGATCCGGCGGTAGAGTATGGAATTGCCGTCGCTTAACGAATAAAAGTTACCTCGGGGATAACAGGCTTATCTCCCCCAAGAGTTCACATCGACGGGGAGGTTTGGCACCTCGATGTCGGCTCGTCACATCCTGGGGCTGAAGTCGGTCCCAAGGGTTCGGCTGTTCGCCGATTAAAGTGGCACGCGAGCTGGGTTCAAAACGTCGTGAGACAGTTTGGTCCCTATCCATCGTGGGCGTAGGATATTTGAGAGGAGCTGTCCTTAGTACGAAAGGACCGGGATGGACATACCTATGGTGCACCAGTTGTCGTGCCAACGGCATAGCTGGGTAGCGAAGTATGGCATTGATAAGCGCTGAAAGCATCTAAGCGCGAAGCAACCCTCAAGATTAGATATCCCATATCGTAAGGTAGTAAGACCCCTTGTAGACAACAAGGTTGATAGGTCGGAGGTGTAAGTACAGTAATGTATTGAGCTGACCGATACTAATAGGTCGAGGGCTTATTCAAAACAACGAAAACATTGTTTTGTTGTGAGCAGTCTAATACGAACTTAAAATCTACTTAGTCTCTTTGTGGACAATTATGCAGTTGTGAATGTGTTAGGTTAATATAGCTTGAAGCATTCAACTATTTCCGGTGATTTTAGCAAAAGGGTCCCACCTGTTCTCATCCCGAACACAGAAGTTAAGCCTTTTAGCGCCGATGGTACTTGGCTGGTAACGGCCCGGGAGAGTAGGACGTCGCCGGATTTTTGTTCCTCCATAGCTCAGCCGGTAGAGCATGCGGCTGTTAACCGCAGTGTCGTTGGTTCGAGTCCAACTGGGGGAGCCAAAAAGCCTCTTTTGCCTTCTAAGGCAAGAGAGGTTTTTTATTTAGACTAAAAACATGTTTTTATCACACAAATCTATATAATTATGTGATTATCTTCACACAAATCTATATAATTATGTGATTTTATATTGACTTGATGAAATCAATATGCAATACTTTAATTATTAATGGAAAGGATATTTGTTAATGGAAAGATTCGCGTTACAAAAACTCATCGATTGGAAAGATTCAAGATACCGCAAACCGCTAATACTGAGAGGCGCAAGACAAGTCGGTAAAACCTGGCTTTTAAAAGAGTTCGGTAAAACATGTTATGAAAACATCGCATATTTTAACTTTGATGAACATGAAGAATATAAACAATTTTTCGAGAATACAAAGGATATAAGACGTATTTTAGACAATCTCACCTTTGCCTCCGGCTCAGAGATAAACCCCGGGTCCACTTTGATAATATTTGATGAAATTCAAGAATGCCCAAAAGCGCTAAATACATTGAAATATTTTTATGAAAATGCAAACGAATATCACGTTGTTTGCGCAGGGTCTTTGCTCGGAATTTCTCTCGCAAAACCTTCATCGTTTCCTGTTGGGATGGTAAACTTTCTTAACATTTACCCGATGACCTTCACTGAGTTTTTACTCGCTTGCGGCAACATAAATCTTAAGAATTATCTTGATAGCATAAACATAATAGAGGAGATCCCAGATGCTTTTTTCAATCCTCTATGTGAAAAATTAAAAATATATTTCGTTACGGGAGGAATGCCAGAAGTTGTTCGTCGCTGGGCTGAAGAAAAGAGAGTTGAAGGGGTTCAGGAAACTTTGTCTGACATTATCAGTTCTTACGAAAAAGATTTTGCGAAACACACTGATACCAAGGACATACCAAAAATCAATATGATATGGAAATCAGTCCCCTCCCAACTTGCAAAAGAAAACAAAAAATTTCTATATAAGGTTGTAAAAGAAGGTGCAAGAGCAAGGGAATATGAAGACGCATTAGATTGGCTTTGTGAGGCGGATTTGTTAACAAAAATCTTTCGCATTTCCAAGCCAGGTTTGCCGCTGTCAGCATATGATGACTTATCCGCATTCAAGATATATTTGATGGATGTGGGAATCCTTAGAAAGGTTGTATCTCTTGCCCCTTCGGCTATTACAGAAGGGAATAGACTATTCACTGAATTCAAAGGGGCTTTAACTGAAAACTTTATATTACAATCCCTAAAACCAGAATTTGAAGTCACCCCAAGGTATTGGGCAACAGACAATCCAAAATATGAGGTTGATTTTGTTATACAGAGAGAAAACGATATCATCCCAATTGAGGTAAAATCTTCGACCGATAAAAATAATACAAGCCTTCGGAAATTTAAAGAAATCTTTTCAAGCGAATATGAAGATAAACAATTGTTGCGAGTTCGTTTTTCATTACGTAATCTTTGTCTAGATAAGGATGTATTGAATATTCCACTGTTCATGGCCGATTATACAAATAGATTAATAAGCTTGGCGAAAAAAAACAATAATACATTACCGTAACATAAAACCATTTAAAAAAACACAATTGATTAGCCACACGTTTTTTCTGTAACGATTTTAGAGAAAAAACCCCAAGGAACTATAAAATAGCTCAAAAAATGGATATAAGTATTGCATATCTTAAATCTCAGAATATACTCAAATTGAATGCATCATTTGCTACTTGAGAAAAGGTGGTCTAATTATTCGAAATTTGCATGTCGAATTCTTTTTTACTCATATTTAAGATACCGTGTTGTCCTATAAGTACCGCAAAAAGCAACTAATAGAGTAAGAAAAAGGCTAGTAGGATTCTATGTGGTTAAGGAAATCTATTTATACCCAAGGTTTACAAGTATTGGAAAATGGTCTGAAATATAGTTTCTATCGGCTCTTTTATCTTCAATAATGAGGTAGCTTTGAGGAGAGTAGATATTTGCTTGGATGAATACGTGGTCAATTGTAAGATCTTCTTCAGATAATCCATATCCGTTGAAAGTTGGCCCGTCACTTCTTTCAGTTTCTAAAATGCAGTACTTTGAATTAGATAGGGTTTGTGATAAGAGCTCGTTGTAGGGGGCACTATCTTCTGGGACGTTAAAGTCGCCAACGACAATAAAACCCATCCTATCGGCTATAAAATCATTTATTAGATTAGCGCTATTTTGTTCTGCTGTTTCTCCCTTATGATCAAAATGAGTATTTAAAAAATGCACAGTATTATCTGTATAGTGATCCTTTAATTCGAGATAGGTAGCTATTCTTTTTAAGTCTGCATCCCAGCCTTTACTGGGCTTTTCCGGGCTTTCACTTAGCCAAAACATATCGTGATTGATAATCTCAAACCTGGATTTCTTATAGAAAATAGGGGAAGCTTCCCCAATCATTGAGGAGAATGCAATATTGGGGGAGTTTACTTTTGGATCTGACGTTTTTATCAGGAAATTACCTCGTTCGGTATTTAGCCCTGATCTGTATGAGCCATAATATCCGTACAAATCTCCTAATTCTTCCATTAAAAATAAATACTGAGGATGGGTAACTTCTTGAAATCCTATAATATCCGGGCTATAATTCAAAATTAAAGCCAAAACAGCATCCTTTCGGTTCGTCCAATAGTTTATTTCCTCCGCTTCTTTGGTAAAGCATCTAATATTGAAAGACATAACTGATAGAGCTTTGCCATCATCAGTTAGATTTGCAGGTATCTCGATACTTGATGATCCTAAAGCGATGGGATTATCGAGAGGTATTCCGGAATATAATAATCCATACAGTGTCCCAAAACTTAATACAAAAACAAGTATAATGGATGATACAATTAATATAATTAGTTTAGCTTTTTTCATTGTGACCTCCCCCGTCCCAAAACTTAATACAAAAACAAGTATAATGGATGATACAATTAATATAATTAGTTTAGCTTTTTTCATTGTGACCTCCCCCTAAATTAGGACCATTATTACTTTAACATTTTGGATGCGTGGAGTAAATAATTATAGAAGGAAATCTATTCTGTCAAACTAAGCAATTTTTTGCCACAGTGTTTGTTTAATCAGCGGGATAAAGTTTAAGAATTATCGTGTATTCTGCAGTATTGTTATGGTATATTCGCTATGGTATAATCATAAAGTTAAACCCCTTAAAGCGTATGTAATATTTTGATTTTTGGGGCAATCATTATTAAGGAATTGATGGCAAATCAAACCGTTTTTTGGTTTTTCCAATCTTATTATAATTTTAAAAAGGAAAATATTTTTTAGGA
>Ga0265294_10008227_pt1 | contig 12228 bp, 9 predicted proteins | sample MunlanPumphouse3_FD_192504 | JGI IMG/M metagenome (GOLD analysis project Ga0265294, IMG submission 192504) | Groundwater microbial communities from a municipal landfill in Southern Ontario, Canada - Pumphouse #3 | ecosystem: Environmental > Aquatic > Deep subsurface > Groundwater | place... | reverse complement strand
TTTGCCGTACTTCCCCAACCAATCCCCCATACCTCACCCGCAGGACTTGCCTTGAGCAGATGCTCCTCATCCTCGACTGGAAGGCTATAAGCCCCAGTGGCATTATGCTTGCTCACCTCATTGGCAAGTTTTGCCAAGGTCCGGGTCCGGGCCACAGAGATACTCACAGGAATACCTGTCTTGACCAGCATCTCCTTTCTTAGTCCATCCACAAAAGCTTGGCTCGTTGTCTCCACAGTGAAGAAAGCCTCATCTATGGAATAGGGCTGGCAGGAACCGACAGAAGCATGCAAAGTTTCCATCACTCGGTCGGACAAGTCCTGATACAACGCATAGTTACTTGAAAACACCCCTACCTTGGTATGTCTGATAATCTCAGCGAGAGAAAAAAGGGAATCACCCCGGTGAATGCCCAAGGCCTTCGCCTCGGCAGTCAGGGAGACGATGCATCCATCGTTATTTGACAGCACAACCACAGGACTGTTATCCATATCTGGACGGAACAGCCGTTCGCAGGAGGCATAGAAACTATTGCAATCACACAGTCCATAGAGCATAGCCAAGAATGCATCAAGCGAATCCAAAAGTCAATAACTACTTGACATATGTTACCATAATGATATGATAACATCATGACGCAACAAAAAATAAAGGGCTTTCCTTCCCCTGCCCAGGATTCATGGGAACCCTCTTTGAGCTTCGATGCCCTCTTGGTGAAGCATGCAGCAAATACTTTCCGCTTCCGGTACAAGGGGGACTCACTGAAGCAAAAAGGCATCTGCAAGGAAGACATACTGGTGGTGGACCGTTCAATCAAGCCAAAGAACGGGGATATCGTAGTAGCCAGATGTGGAGCCTTGTTACTGGTAAGATATCTCGAAATCAGAGGGACCGTCCTTCTTCTCCATACTGATGACCAGCAATTTGTCCTCAAGGGGGAAGATACTTCCCTCTTCGGTACCGTTACCGCTGTGGTAAGGCTTCTTTAGCAAGAAAACGAATCCCTTCAACAGGTTTTGACCTTTCCAAGTCTGATGACATTCCATGTCTTTGGCATGAGAGTCACAGTCAGTTTCTCTCCTTCCTCTTTAGATTCCTTAACAGTTTTTGTACAAACATACTGGTGGTCGACATCGTTGACCGCATGTAGGTCACTACAATCCAACACATGGTGCGCTACAATGACATACTTGCCAAAAGAACGAAGATCGCATACCAACTCCATTGGCTCTTTTAATGATTTGTTCACCGCAAATACGGTAATAGTCTCGTCTTCCTCATGGAATATCGCAGCACTATCCAAACAAGGAACAGCACTATACATACTGCATCCATAAGTATCGCACGTTATCACCGGTTCCAAACTGATACCTCTTCCGTACATGGACACATCAAAAAATGGATAAAAAATAGTCTGTTTCCACGCCCTGCCATCAGGTTCTGTCATAATTGGTGCAATTACATTGACCAATTGTGCAAGGCATGCAATCTTAACCCGGTCTGCATGTTTAAGCAATGTTATCAGCAAAGTCCCCACCACCAAGGCATCCTCTGCATCGTAGATGTCCTCAAGCAAGGAGGGCGCCTCCATCCAAGGGGCAACCTCTTTATCCTGCTTGTTTGAATGAAACCAAACATTCCATTCATCAAAACTCAAATACATCAGCTTATTTGAATGCTTAAGCGTTTTTACATAGTCACAAGTGGAAATCACAGAACGGATGAACCGGTCCATTGTCGTACTTGAAGCAAGGAATGAGGAGGTGTCATCCATATCGTTTCGGTAATATTGATGTAAAGAAAGATACTCAACATACTCATACACATGTCCCAGAACTGTTGATTCCCAAATACCGAAGGTGGGCATATCGGAATTTGATGAACCACAAGCAACCAGTTCAATAGAGGGATCCACCAATTTCATTACTTTCGCTGTTTCCTGCGCCAATCTCCCATACTCATCAGCAGTTTTGTGCCCAATCTGCCAAGGTCCATCCATCTCGTTTCCCAAGCACCAAAGCTTAATGTCAAATGGCTGGGCACTTCCATTTCTTTTTCTCAGCTCACTAAAATAAGATCCATCCTCTGGGTGATTGCAATACTCAACAAGGTTGCGGGCATCTTCTATTCCTCGAGTACCGAGATTGAGAGCCATCATGATATCAACCCCTGCCTTTCGTGACCATTTTACGAACTCGTGCAACCCAAATTGATTTGTTTCTAGAGAATTCCATGCAAGATCAAGCCGCTTCGGCCTGTTTGCCACAGGTCCAACAGAGTCCTCCCATCTAAATCCACTGACAAAATTACCTCCGGGATAGCGAACCACGGTAACATTGAGATCCCTGACAAGATTCAGCACATCCACTCTAAATCCATCCTCGTCACTCACAGGGGACCCTGGTTGATAAATGCCTGTATAGACAGCTCTTCCCAGATGCTCAATAAAAGAACCAAAAAGCCGTTCATCAACTTTTCCAATACGATAATCCTTATCGAGAATTAAGCTTCCTTTTTTCATATATCGCTCCTTACAAAGCCAAAACCATAATATTGTCTAAAACCAACCTTACAGACCATACAATCCCTTGCTACCCCTTCACGCCCCCTGCGGTCATCCCATCAATAAAATATGATTGAAAACAAATGAATAGAATCAAAATCGGCACAATCGCGAAACAAGAGCCTGCAATCAAAATATCATAGTTATTTCCATAAGGAGTAATCAAACCGGCCAAACCGACAGGAAGTGTCGTATGTGAAGAGGATCTGATAACAATCATAGGCCACAAAAAATTATTCCAACTTTGCATCCCCTCGTAAATTCCCATTGCTGCAAAAGAAGGTTTCATGAGAGGAAGCATTATCCTCCCAAAAATACCATACTCAGAGCATCCATCAATACGCGCTGCATCAAGAAAATCCTTAGGAATCCCGCTTAGATACTGCCGGAAAAAAAAGATAAGCATTGGAATAACAAGATAAGGAAGAACTATGCCTGTAATCGTATCGATATTTCCCATTCTCACTGTCAAACGGTAAAGAGGGAGCATGATGATTTCTGTAGGAACCATCATTAAAAGCAATACACAGGAAAAAAAGAAATTTTTCCCTTTGAATTCATATATTGCAAAACTATATCCAACACACGCACTCAAGAACAAGGATAAAGCCACTTGCAAAAAAGTTATCAGCATACTGTTTTTGTACCAGGTAAAATAAGAATTCTCCCCACTAAACAACAACCTGTAATTCTTGAATGAGGCAGTTGCAAAATCGATGCTCAAATTAAGCCCATTGCGCATCAATTCAGTACCAGGACGCAGTGAGGAAACAAACAGCAAAACCAAAGGAAGCAGTACCAAGGCTATGGTAAAGCAAAGAATAAAATAAAGAACGATGGAGGGAATGATTTTTCTTTTGTTCATGCAGCATTCCTTTTTGAGAAGGCTCCATTAACACCGAGCTGAATCACGTTAATTAGCATAACAATGCCAAGCAGCACACAGCCGGTCGCACTAGCCAGGCCTATATTGTTTTGTTCCCAACCCATACGATAAAGATAGCCAACAATGGTCAGTCCTACATTATTTGTTGAGCTGTTCCCGTTGAAGAGAATATAGGACTCGGTAAACATGGACATGCCACCATAAATCGAAATTGTGAGTACATAAATAGTGGTCGGTTTCAACATTGGAATGGTAATATGAAAAAATTTCTGGATGAAATTAGCACCGTCGACTTCAGCGGACTCATACAAGTCAGAGGGAATCTGCTGCAACCCCGCTAGATAATACATCATGTTTACCCCTGTCCAACGCCATAAACACAAAAGAAACAATGCAATCCAGACGGTGACAGGTTTTCTCAACCAAATCAAAGGACCATATCCAAAGAATCCAACAACATTATTGGCAAAAGAACCGCTCATTTCACCAAAAATCAACCTAAAAATAGTTCCGGCTACGACCACGGAAGTAAGTGCAGGAATGAACATCATCCCCCTGAATATCGTCTTCCCTTTTACCAGTTTGGAATTCAACATAGCAGCCAACACCAGGGGAACTGGAATCATCAAGCATAAAGTAACGATTGTATAAAACGCACTATTCTTCAAAGCTTTGAAAAATACAGGATTCATCAAAATCCTGTAATTCCCCAACCCTCTAAAGGTATTTCCTGTGACCGCTACTTTCTGGAAACTCATAACTATTGTATCTATAATCGGGTATATAAAAAAAACACCAAAAGTAATGATAAACGGAAAAAGGAAAACATATGGTGCGCTTTTTTGTGAATATCGAAACAAATCAATGATTTTCTTCAAGATTGTTATCCCTCAATCAATTCTGCATTTGAGCCTAAGCTTTATAACATTAGATGATACATGGTTGCCCAATTCCCAAGATTTGTTTTTTCCTTTGAATTGTAAAATCCCTTATCAATGAATATTTTTTGTTTTACCCCGGTCGCCTTATTTAAAAAAATCAATGGCCTTATACTATTCAAGGGCACCACCCGCCCTCTCTCAATCTCTCGTCCCTTGATGATATCCTTAAAGCCGTCTCAACGGTTTTAGTCTATATTCATCTCAGGGCAAGAGAATTTCAAAGTCGTTTACTACCCTTGAAAATCAACAATTCAGAATCAATATAAATTCTCACTAAAGATCATAAATCACCGAAGCTTGTTCCGATTTCAATATTTTGGACACATCCTCGCCAACTTGATTTTCAAAAGCATTCGCATATGTGGTAGAGACCAAGACCGAGTATGTAGCCGCATATGCACCGGAAATGTCTGGTGCGGTCAAATTTTTTCCAACTGCATTCAAAACATCAAAAGGATTTGTAGCAAAATAAGCCAGGAACTTATTGCTCGAATCATTAGTAATCGAGGGATCAGTCCAAAGAGAAGTCCTTATGGGGTCAAATCCCAAAACATTCCAAATATACCTGTTGCCTTCGTCGGAAAGCTTTGCAAAAGCCAAGAAACGTTTTGCTAGGTCGGAATGCTTAGACTGCTTGGTGATACTGGTACCAGTTCCGCCTTGCAGGACACAACGAGTATCCCCTTTCTTCCAAACCGGGATTTCTTTTATCGCCATCTTCCCTTTGAGATCTGGCATATAATCTGTGAAACGCCCCATATACCACAAAGGCATTGCAACAGAAGCCACCCCGCCTTTATCCATGAACCCATACCATTCCTCAGTATGGAAACCTCCACCAGGAGCAATCACACAAATCCCAGCCTTAAGCATTTTTCTAATGAAATTGATGACTTCAACATGTTCCGGAGTATAAAGCCGGGGCTTCCCTTCTGCATCTACATATTGGGAATTCTTCTCAAGCATCATCATCTGAGGAAGAAAGAGATCCCTCACCTCAACCGCACAAATTGGTTTCCCCGTCTTCTCAAGTACTTTCAAGCCTGCGTTGTAATAATCATCCCAAGTAACGATTTTTGAAGGGTCAACACCCGCGGCATTCATGATGTCCATATTGTAGTAGCAAACACTTGCACCTACATGGAAATCTATACCATACCAGTTCCCTTTTTTGTCTCCGTACATCTTGACCCTGGACATGACCACATCATTTTCATATGGCTTAACCACATCATTAAGTGGAAGCAGGTAACCTCCAGCCAGGAAAGTACCATAGTGTCCTATCTCAATATCACAAATATCAGGAGCTCCCACTCCAGACTGCATCGCCACCAGCAATTTTGTATGGACCGAACTGCTTTCTCCCGTAGTGACCGTCAAATTGATGGGTTCATCGGGATACTTCTTATTCCATGCATCCGCCATTGTGGTATAAAATTTCACATGCAATTCCTGGAATGTCCACAAATCCAAAGCGGTACCCCCGTTTATGAAGGTGTTCTTTCCTTCTGTTGCCCCAGAATTAGTAACAGTAGTCGTTTTTTCACTAGTAGTTGCCGGCTGGCTTTTTTCTGAAGTCCCATTTGCGAACAACATACTACCAACGAGAAAAAGGACTGAAACAAACAACAAAGTCTTTTTCACTACAGCTTCTCCTTTTTGCGTTTACGTTAACACACATACACAGTTTTATGATATGACCTGAAAATTGAACTGTCAAGAAAAAAAAATTACCAATCATTTTAACATTATATAAATAAATAAATTAAATAAAAACAGATAGCATCAACCTAAAAGGAAGTCACCTGCGTTATCGTTAACTTAATTTCATAGAGAAAGGACACAGCCATAAGAGGAAAAATGTCTTGCAAATTAGGGAACCCATGCTCCTGTTGTTTCTTCAAATGTTTTTGAAAAAGCAAGAGAACTGAGTTTCTTGCTGCTCTTGCAATATCCACGATGTGCTTTCGCTGCCAAACACTTTGAGACAGGTACAGCTAAAACCATATGCAACAGGACTTCCTCCTTCCTTCATGCAAACACCTTGGGCACCACTGCATTCTGAAGCGAGGGGAATTGCCATCGGCCCCTCTTCGGTGATTTTCATACTCAGATACACAAGAGACAGAAATCAGCCTACAACACTCGTTGGTTGTAGGCTGAAAGGAGAAAAAGGAGAAAAGAGGAATTAGTTCTTTTTCTGTTTGGAGACAAGGTCCATCGTAACAGCCCCAAGCAAAACCAGTCCCTTGACAATCTTCTGAATATCCGTCGAAAGGCCACAAAGAGACATGCCATTATTCAATATGCCCATGATCAGGGCACCGACGACAGCACCCAGGACAGAACCACTGCCACCAGCGATTGCAGCACCGCCGATATAGCAGGATGCAATAGCATCCATTTCAAAACCATCGCCGGCCTTAGGAGTAGCAGAAGCATTACGAGCGCTGAGCACGATACCTGCGATACCGCAAAGCAAGCCCATATTGGCATACACCCAGAAGAACACCTTCTGTGTGTTGATACCAGAAAGCTTTGCTGCCTTTGCATTACCTCCAAGGGCATATATCTGACGACCAGAAACAGTGTTTGAAGTAAGGAACTGATAGAACGCAGTCATAATCAACATAAGAATCATGACATTGGGAATACCCTTATACATGGCAAGTTTTATCAGGATAAACCAAATAAGAAATGAGATTAACACTATCTTCACAAAGGACTGCAAAGGAGTCTCGACTTCAAATCCGTACTGTTTTTTAGTTCTATTTGTTTTTTGTATGGCAATTATGACCACTATGGTTGCAATTAGTGCAACAAGCAGGGAAAGCAGGTCAAACTTGGTACCAAGAATTGTAATCTTGGGAGAGGGAACAAAACCGGCCCCGATCATCGTGTAGTTGGGAGGAAGGGGACCCTTTGTCTGCGCCTGCAAAACAGTATAGGTAAGCCCACGACCGATGAGCATGGTAGCAAGAGTAACAATGAACGGCGGAATGCTCAGAACCGAGATAAAGAAACCTGTAAACACACCAAATGCCAAGCCAACCGCAATCGCAACGATAAAACCAACAAACACCGGCAAGTGGTAATCAACCACCATGATTGCGGAGGCGGCTCCACTGACAGCAACAACAGAACCAACCCCCAAATCTATATTTCCTGTTAAGACACAGAGCAACATGCCAATGGAGAGAATGATGATGTATCCATTCTGCATGATCAGGTTGTTGATATTCATCGAGGAAGTATTTGTACCCTTGGTCAAAATGGCAAAAAGCAAATAGATCGCAATGAGTGCTATCATCATTCCATATTGCTTGAAATCAATCTTCGTTGTCTTCACCTTGAGCGTCTCCATAATATTACATCCTCCCCCGACTATTTGTATCCCGAACTATTTTCGTCATGATTGCTTCCTGGGACATCTCACCTTTAGACATCTCGCCTATGATGCGTCCCTCATTGATGATATACACCCTGTCAGAAATTCCAATTGCTTCCGGCATCTCGCTAGAGATGACAACCACCGCTTTCTCTTTTTTCACCAATTCATTAATCAGCAAGTAAATCTCATGCTTGGCCCCGACATCAATACCACGGGTCGGCTCATCCAATATGAGCACATCAGGAGCAGCGAGAATCCACTTGGCAAGGACTGTTTTCTGCTGATTTCCTCCAGAGAGGGTCTCCACTTTCTGATTAATACTTGTCGCCTTGATTGAGAAGGAAGTCTTGAGTTTCCTCGACTCCACTATCTCTTCATTTTTTTTCACTACATTCCTTTCCGAAAAGTAATATGGCAATGCAGCCATGGTCATGTTGTGCTTCAAGTCGTCAATCAAGACAAGCCCGTAATTCTTACGATCCTCACTGCAGTAGGCAATCTTGTTACGGATGGCATCCCCGACAGTGTTGATTTCCACCTTCTTGCCATGCATATAAATCTCGCCTGAAATTTTTTGTCCATAAGACTTGCCAAACAGGCTCATCGCCAATTCCGTACGACCGGCACCCATAAGACCGACAAAACCAACAACTTCGCCAGCCCTTACGTTGAAATTTATATCGGAAAGAATCTTGCGGTCCGCATCATCCGGATGGTAGACATTCCAATGCCTCACTTCCATGATTATTGGACCAGGTGCTCTTTCTTCTCTTGCAGGATACCGCTGGGTAAGTTCTCGGCCCACCATTGCCTTGACAATGACGTTTTCTTCAAACCCTTCAGAACGTGACAGGTTCTTGATGACTTGCCCGTCGCGCATGACCGTTATATTGTCAGCAACCTTGGTCAATTCCGCAAGCTTGTGGGAAATGATGATGCTTGTGATTCCTTTTTCCTTCAGTTGCAGAAGAATACCCAACAAATGGTTGCTCTCCTCATCATTAAGAGAGGCAGTCGGTTCGTCGAGAATCAGCAGACTGACTTTTTTCGCCAGTGCTTTCGCAATCTCGACAAGTTGCTGCTTGCCGACACCGATACTATTTACAGGCTTGCTCACATCCTCGTTGGGCAGACCTACCTGCCTAAGCATCTCTTGGGCTTTTGTCCTGGTAGCCAACCAATCAATGACACCCTTGGCTTTCTTCTGCTCATTGCCCAAAAACACATTCTCGGCAATGGACAGATAGGGGATTAATGCCAATTCCTGATGAATGATTACAATACCCTTTTGTTCACTATCACGAATCTGACGAAACTGACATTCCTCTCCATTAAACAAGATGTCACCGGTATATGACCTATAAGGGTACACCCCACTAAGAACATTCATCAAGGTGGATTTCCCTGCACCGTTCTCTCCGCACAAGGCATGAATCTCTCCTCTCTCTATAACCAAATTAACATCAGAGAGAGCCACCACCCCGGGAAAAACCTTGGTGATGTTTTTCATTTCCAAAATTATATCTGCCATCGACCTACTCCCTTGCATGAAAAACCTCCCTGGTGGATAACCCCGGCCAAGGAGGCAAAAGGAAACCTGACTTACTTGCTCAGCTGGGCGGCAGTGTAGTAGCCTCCATCAATAATGACACTCTTGTAATTGTCCTTGTCGACAGCAACCGGAGTGCAGAGATACGAAGGAACAACTTTCTTGTTGTTGTTATACTGGGTGGTGTCGTTAATCTCAGGGGTTGTCCCTTTGAGCACGGCCTGGACCATCGATGTGCACTTGGAAGCCAGCAACCTGGTATCCTTGTAGATTGACATCGTCTGGTAACCGCTAATGATGTTCTTTACAGCCATCAGCTCAGCATCCTGACCGGTAACCATTGTCCAATCCGGACCAACCTTATAGCCAGCCCCTTCCAAAGCTGAACGAATACCATATGCGAAGCCATCAAAGGCAGAACAGGCGATATCCAGTTTCTCCTTCGCATAGAAGGCACTCAGGTAATTCTCGGCCCATTGCTGCGCGGTTTCCTGAGACCAGCGAAGAATACAGGTATCCTTGAATGAAGTACGACCACTCTTGCAAATCAGAACACCGTTGTCAAGATAGGGCTTCAGCACTTCCATGGCACCATTGTAGAGGAACAATGCATTGTTGTCGTCCGGAGACCCCATGAAGAATTCAATGGTATAACTCCGTCCCTCGGCCTTAGCCGTCTTGAGTTGCTTTTTGTCCTCGATATATTTTGCAATCGCAGTACCTACGCCTTTATTATCGAAGGTGGCATAATAAGAGACAGCGTCAGTATCCATCAGCAGACGATCGTAAGCGATAACAGGAATACCAACTTCCTTTGCTTGTGCCAAAACATTGACCAAAGCAGAAGAGTCTACTGCGGCGACAACCAGACAATTGACTTTCTTGGCGACCAGGTTCTCAATCTGGGAAACCTGAGCCTGTACATCGTCTTCAGCAAACTGCACATCAACGTTATAGCCAAGAGCCTCAAGCTGCTTCTTCATATTTGCAGCATCATTAATCCAACGCTCGGAACTTTGGGTCGGCATACATACACCGACAGTCATTTTCTTTACAGAAGACCCTTGGGTTTCAGAAGAACCATTCGCCCAGATGCTTGTCACAGCAATGACAAGCACAAGAAGAAACACACCTGCTTTTTTCATTCAAAATCCTCCATTTGTAAGACTCATTTGCGTTTACGTTAACGCAACTATCAATGATAGTTTTGTATCCAAAAACAGGTTCTGTCAAGATATTTTTTTTTACATTTCAAGAAAGTTCTCTAAAAAAAGCAAGAGTGTCATATCCATTATTTTCTGATGGTTTAAACTCGAATGATATGATACACTCTGCGTTAACGTTGCATATATAAGGTAAAAGAGTAAATGACCATTTCAGAAATTGCTAAGCTTGCAGGGGTTTCCATTGGAACGGTGGACAGGGTCCTCCACAACAGGGGACGTGTCGCTCCAGAGACAATAGAGAAGATTCTCACCATAGCCAAGGAATTCGAGTACCAACCGAATGCGTTTGCTCGCAACCTTAAGCTTTCCAAGCCCTTTCGTATCGGAGTGCTTCTGCCCAAGCTTCATAGCGAGTATGGATATTGGGATCTGGTCTATGAAGGAATACTCAAGGCAAGCAAGGAGCTGAGCCAACTCTCAGTATCCATAGGACTGGCTGAATTTGATCGAGAGGAGCCTTCCACTTTCATACAGAAGGCAAAGCATCTGCTTGAGATCGGGGTCGATGCCATCCTGCTGGCACCGATTCTTACCGAGGAGACCAGGACTTTCCTCTCAATGGCAGGAACCATTCCTTATGCGTTCATAGATTCCCCCCTGCCAGGTACAAGACCTGTCTCATCATTGGCGCAAGATCCCTTCAAAGGGGGATTCCTGGCTGGCCGGATGATGCACTTGTTCTCTCCAGAGAAGGGGACATACATCGTCGTTCAGACCCACAAGGGGGCCTTCAACAGTACTGAGCGTAGCCGTGGCTTCTTCTCCTACTTTGCCGACAAGGAAGGCTTCCATGTCCTTGAGGTGGAATCTCTTCCTCATGGAGAGGAAGGCAAAAAGATGATCAAGGCCCTCTATGACCAATACGAGGACCTCCATGGCATCTTTGTGGTCAACGATGCAGTGCACCTGTTCGCCAAATACGTCAAGGAAGAGGGTCGGAAACCCCAGACCACCCTCATAGGATATGACCTTATTGAACAAAACCGCAAGGCATTGGAAAACGGAGATATCCAGTGTCTGATCAGCCAGAGACCGTCCTTCCAAGGATACACCGCGGTATACCAGTTGTATCGCATGCGAGTGCTCGCTCAGAAGCCGGACGAGACCATCAAGGTTCCTGTGGATATCATCATAAAGGAAAATCTGATCTCCTAATTCAAATCGGGTTTCACTCCTTGTACCATATAGACTATCCATGCACAGATATTGGTGACATGGTCCCCTAGCCGCTCCAATTCCTTGGCAATATAATAATAATTGTACAAGTTCTCGCGTTCGGTGATATCCTTCGGCTCCAGGACAAGGATCATGGCATTGATTTTCTGTCTTCTCTGATCGATGTCATCATCCAGCTTCGCAACGGCTGTCGCCTTGTCCGCATCCATATGGATCATGGCCTCCACAGCCTCCCTGGTCATCTTCGCATCAGAGAGGGCCATCTCCACAATCTCATTGATCACCGCAGTATGTTCTTCCCCTCCGACAGGCATCACGGCCATCGCCGCAAGGTGGGCCGCATGGTCTCCCATACGCTCCAATGAAGTGACAATCTTCAATCCTGCGATGACCTGCCTCATGTACTGTCCATACGGAGCCTCGCTAATAAGCAGATGGACACCATCGCTTTCCACAAGAGAGCGCATCTGGTCAATGAAATAATCATCGCTGACCA